>ERZ761610.244-NODE-244-length-48490-cov-44.262352_pt1 | contig 48490 bp, 50 predicted proteins | sample MGYA00512164_ERZ761610 | MGnify/ENA primary metagenome ERZ761610 (study PRJEB28899, sample SAMN02850038) | bioreactor sludge metagenome | biome: EBPR Sludge; feature: EBPR Bioreactor; material: flocular biomat | place: Australia: Thorneside Wastwater Treatment...
GTTATCCCACTGCTCTGAAACCAGCGCCGTCGGCGTTGAATTTAAAAATTGGGCGTAGTTTTGATTCTTATGTTCAGTATTCTGATAAACTTGGTCCCAGTATTGACCAGGAGTGGCTGGCGTTGTGTTCATAAGTGAAAATTTAATTGAAAACCAATTGAAAACAAGTAAATTATTTAAGCGAAACCATAAAACGAAAGGAAATCGTTATGAACTTAAATAAAAAAATGTCTAAGAGAGAATTTCTTTCTCAGTTAGTAACAGTTACAGGGGCTTCGATTGTTGCCGTCCAAATGTTGAAAGAGTCTGCCTACGGTCAAGAAAAGCGTCGTGGCTCTAAAACGGATGCTCCGGCTAAAGACACTGATCTTCCTCTAGTAGAACCAGGAAAAGGAACAGCAGCCGCTCTAGCGTACCACCATTCTCACGCAGACGCGGATAAAGATCCAAAAACAGACAAAAAAACAGATAAAGGTACGGCGTGGGACAAACGTTTCTGCAACAACTGCAGTTTCTACACCGTCTCAGGTGACAAGGCCGGAAAAAAAGTAGGCAAATGCTCGCTTTTCCAAAAGGCGCTAGTTGCCGATGAAGGCATCTGCAACTCGTGGGCTAAAAAAGCATAATACGAAAGGTGTCGGGGGATGAAAAGTCTCCGGTTTGGCGATTTAAGAATCGCCAAACCGTATCTTGAATTTATCTTAGTCGGTTATTAAATGAAAAACGGCAAAAGACCTAAATCTTTTGCCGTTTTTTTTATAGGTAGAGTGAATTTGTGGCCGAATCTCAGAACAGGAGACTCGGCTGTGGCCTTGACGCATTTTAGTGCTTAGGCAGTTGGGGTTCTTAGGGCGCGGCGTAGAATTTTGCCTACGTTCGTTTTTGGTAGTTCGGCTCTAAACTCAACTACTTTTGGTACTTTGTAGTTAGTAAGGTTTTGTTTAGCATGGTCGATTACGCTTTGAGCGGTTAGACCCGGGTCTTTTTTAACGACAACGACTTTAACAACTTCTCCAGAGTGCGTGTCGGGGATGCCGATCGCCGCTACTTCTAAGATACCTGGGTGAGACGCTAAAGCATCTTCCACTTCATTTGGGTAAACGTTAAATCCAGAAACCAAGATCATATCTTTTTTGCGGTCTACAATCTTTACGTAGTTTTTTTCGTCTAGAATGCCGATATCGCCGGTGCGTAGCCAGCCTTCTTTGTCGATCACTTTCGCTGTTTCATCTGGGCGTTCCCAGTAGCCTTTCATCACTTGCGGCCCGTAAACGCAGATTTCGCCCGGTTCATTGTTTGTGGTTTCATTGCCATCGTCGTCTACGAATTTGATCCATGTTTCTGGCATCGGTAAGCCGATTGTGCCCACGCGATCTGTACCGTCGATTGGATTGCAGCACGCCACCGGTGATGTTTCAGTTAACCCGTAGCCTTCAACAATTTTTGTGCCCGTCATTTTTTCCCAGCGTTCACTGACCGCTTTTTGTAATGCCATCGCACCTGCAACGCTGACTTTTACCGGTTTGAAATCGATGCTTGTGAAGTCAGGGTGATTCATCAGGGCGTTGAAAAGAGTATTCACCCCAGACATCACTGTGAATTTGCTTTTCTTCATATCTTTGATGAAGGCAGGAATGTCACGTGGGTTAGTGATTAAAATATTTTGAGCTCCATAGCGCATGAATGCTAAGCAATTTACAGTCAAAGAGAAGATGTGATACAGCGGCAATGCGGTAATTGCGATTTCTTCGCCTTCTTTTAATTTTGGACGCATCCAATTCGCAATCTGTAACATGTTTGCGATAATATTTCTATGAGTTAGAATAGCTCCCTTGGAAACACCAGTGGTTCCGCCTGTGTATTGAAGGAAGGCAATGTCTAAACTGTTCATTTCTACTTTTTGGAATGTGGCTAGGCGACCAATCTCTAGAGCTTGGTTTAAATCATACGCTTGAGGTAAATGGAACGCCGGAACCATTTTTTTTACATACTTAACGACGAAGTTGATCAATAGGCTTTTTGGGAAGGGTAAAAAATCACCGATTTCAGTTACGATCACGCTTTCAATTTTAGTGTCTTTGATGATGGATTCTAAAAGGTGAGCGTAATTTTTTAAAATAACAATACATTTAGCGCCGGAATCATTAAACTGATGTTTCATTTCTGGAGCTGTGTACAGAGGGTTTGTATTTACGATAATCAAGCCTGCTTTGATTGCGCCAAATAAGACCACTGGGTACTGAAGTAAGTTAGGCATTTGAATCGCAATTCGGTCGCCTTTTTTAAGCTTCAATTCTTGTTGTAAGAAGGCCGCGAACTGATTCACTTTTTCATTTAGTTGAGTGTAGGTGAATGTGTGTCCATAATTGGTCATCGCCTTTTTATCAGCATAGCGAGTGACGGCTTCGTCGAAAACATCCATGATGTTTTTGTACTGATCAATATCGATTTTAGGGGATACTGAGGGATGGTAAAGTGGGCGCCAAGGATCATTTCGGTTCATCACAGGATTAGCGGAATGCATATTTACTTCATCCATAAAAAACTCCTTAAAATTGAGTGTCTGCTTTGTTATACTATCAATATGCAGACGCCCTTTGTCCATAACTTTATTAGAATAATTGCTCCCGCTGTTTTTCTTTTTGCTAGCGTTTCAAATGGTGCCGAAATGGGCACGGGCACGCGCAAAATAAAACAACAAAATTCTGTTAAAGTGACGGCGCCAAAGTCTGTCGATTTTTTCTCGAAAAAGAAAATGGAACTGATCAAAGAGCTAGACGAAATCATGCGTGAAATGATTTGGCTGATACGCTCGGAAAGGCCGTCGGCGAATAAAACTCTGTTTGGAAAAGTTTATCGAGCGTTGCAGCAAGCTAAAGGTATTAAACTCACCGAAAAAAACAAACATTCGTGTGATCAGTACCAGGTTGAAAAAGTTTCTGAATTTCAGTTTCGCATCTATGAATACTGTCAAAGACATCGGAATCCAGACTTGTTGGCTAAGATCGACTGGTCGCAAAACAAAGTCGTATTTCAGTTTCAGGGGCAAAATTATGCCGATGTTTTAGGCGTTGCTGCCTCATTAGTTGCGCCAGTGGTCGATTGCCAAGTGATGTTTGAGGACGAGGCAAAGTTAAAAGAGATGCAGTGCGCGGGGCTTCGTATCACGCGTGCCGAGAATGTCGTTCGCTTCCAAAGTGTTGGCTATAAAAAGGGAAATAATCCGATGATGGTACTTAAGGGCGAGGTTCTTAAAAACCTACTGCCATATTCTGATTTAGTGATCTCGGTCCCTTTAACGGGTAAAGTCCAAGTCGTTGAGAAAAAGAAAGTTCCCGATAGCGATGAAACAACTCCAGAAAAAAAAGCACAACAGAAAGCAAAGGACGAGTTAGTCAATCAAAAGCCGCCGCTCGTGCCGAAGCCCATTGATCCACGTACACCAGAGACTCCGGCAGAACCTGTTTTTCCAACCAATCCAGTGGACGCAACCAAGCCTCCTCGTGATGAAGAGCGTCCCGAAGTGCGAGATGAAAATGGAAATGATGTGACTAACGAATCTAATCAGCAAAACCCAAATAATATCTTGCTGAAAAATAGCCAGCCTGATGTTATTGAAATACAAGAACCACCTCAACCAGTTCCACCGCCGGTAAATACGCCGTCTCGGTAAAAGGAAAATATGGCAAAAAAAGTAGCTAAAAAAGTTACAAAGAAAGTCGTAAAAAAAACAGTTTCTAAAAAGGCTGCGACCAAGAAAGCGTCTGAAGCATCTGTAGAAACGCTTCTAGGTAAAACCATTGGGCAGTTTTCAGTATTAAATTCTGCAGGCAACGTTTATACAGAAAAAGATTTGAAAGGGCATAAAACGGTTCTTTATTTTTATCCTAAAGACGATACGCCTGGATGTACATTAGAAGGTCAGCAGTTTTCGAAATTGAAAACTCAGTTTGATAAATTGAATACTGTGGTGCTGGGCGTTTCCAAAGACTCATCTACATCGCATGATAAATTCATCTGCAAATATGGTTTTTCAATAGATTTGCTGTCAGATGAAAACGAAAAACTGTGCAAAATTTTTGATGTTATCAAAATGAAGAATATGTATGGCCGTAAATACTTGGGTATCGAGCGTAGCACGTTTGTGTTAGATGAAAATTTAAAGGTAATCAAAGAAATGCGTAAGGTGTCTCCGGATGGTCATGCACACGACGTTTTAGACTTTGTTAAAGGTCTTTAGTCTTTTCGGTGACTAGCCGAGTGGGAAAAAATCGCGATGCTGCCGGCGACGGTGGCATTCAATGATTCCATTCCTTTGATTGGGATATAAATTTTGTTCTTAGGTAGGAAGGCGTGTTTTAAGCCTTGGCCTTCTTCGCCTAACCAAAGTCTTAAATTCTGTGGCCATTCAAAATTATGAATGTTAGTGCCGTCCAAATCTAAACCAAAATCATCGTGATTTGGTTTGAAGTCGTTAGATGACAGGTAAATAAAATTAAGTTTTAAAGTTCCGCCGCTCGAGGCGCGAAGTGCTTTGGGATGAAATGGATCACAGGCTCCTGGTGTTAGAATAACTGTTTTTACACCAAAGGAAAGAGCCGTTCGGCAAAGAGCGCCCATATTCGCCGGGTCAGTCAACGGTAGAACCAATTCCAAACCACTAGGTGTTTTTAGTTGGTCAACGCTGTTATCCTTGGTGCGTTCACAAACAAACAGCGGGAAGTCGGTGCCGGCCGTATCCAATTCTTTAAATAGCAACGAATCTAAGGTGAAATACAAGTTCGGACTTTCTAGGCCCCATTTAGTTTTCAGTGCCGCCAATTTATCGGCCGAAAAGTTTTTAGGCACCAAAACCGATTTAATGGGGTAACGAGACGAAACGTCTTCGTCGATGAAATCAGCTAAAACTTTTTCGCCGGATAACAGAAAAAGACCTTCTTTTTTTCGACCCTTGTTCGTCAGCAGAGACTCCCAAATTTTGTATTTGGCATTTTGGGGCGATGAAATAAAAAACGGACTTTCGTTACTCATCATCGTCCATATCCTCAAAATCTTCTAGCGGGGGTGATTTGATTTTTCGGTACACGATCAAACGACGTTCGTGTGGAGTCTTTGGAATCGAGTATTTGAAATCATTTTCGAGAACGTACCATTCTTTATAGGCCTCGGCTAATTTCAATTCAGGATCAGCGTTTGGACCCTTCATAAAAATCAAGTGCCCACCATCAAGCAAGCAGTTGATCGTATTTTTCATGGTGTTGCCAATGTCCTCGACGGCGCGGGTGATGACGGACTTCACGGGATACACAAATTCAGGATCGATGTTACGACCAATGATTTCTAGATTTTTTAACTTCATTTCCTCGCGCACCGTTTTTAAGAAATTCACGCGACGTTGAACTCCTTCGCCAAGCAGGATTTTTTCGTTCTGGTACATGATTTTCAATGGGATGCCTGGGAAACCTGGACCAGTTCCTAAATCTAAAAGTGGAAATTGAGGTTTAAAGAATTCTAGAAAAATAAGACTATCGATAAAATGTTTGATCGCGACGTCTTTGAGGGTCAAAAGTCGGGTGAAGTTTTCGCCTTTTTGATTTTCCATCAATAACTGGTAAAAGTGGGCAAACTGCTTTCGCTCTTCATGGGAAACCATGTTGAAGTCGTGATTACGAAAAACATCGTAGAGACGGTCGTTGGCTTCCTCTAGCGAAAAAATCTCTTGCGGTTTTTTGTGTTTCCCCATGAGTTTTTTAGGAGCATTTGTGTTTGTTTTGGAGGCAGCCGCAGGGTGGACCTTTTTGTCCTGACGTTCCTTGTAGGCTGAGTAGTTGGATTTGTTTTTATGCGCCATAATTTAAGCATCTAACATAGGGGGATTTTGGCTCTGAGTCAAACGGGAGTTCAAAAACCTTGCGGACTAAACCCGGGCCGGGCATATTTTGAAAATATGATTATTTACGAAAAGTTAGACGGGATTCATAAAAAAGCAATTGATGAATTTGGGGCTGCTAAAAACCGCGAGGAGCTTTACCAATTCAAAGTTAATTACATGGGCAAAAGTGGTCTTCTGACCGAGCTCATGAAAGAGATGGCTAAGCTGTCTGTCGACGATAAAAAAGAGTTCGGTCGTCGTATAAACGTTGTGAAACAGGAACTAGAGGCCAAGTACACCGAGTTGTTCGAAAACCTTAAACTGAAAGAGCTTGATGAAAAGATGCGTACAGAGTCGTTAGATCTAACGATGCCGCCGCCAAAACATCAACGAGGCAGTCCACATCCGGTTCATCGCGTTCGCGATGAAGTCGTGCAAATTTTATCACGTGTGGGGTATTCGCTACGCCTAGGTCCATCGATAGAGAGTGATTATTACAATTTCGAGGCCCTGAACCTTCCTAAAAATCATCCTGCGCGCGATATGCAGGACACTTTCTTTGTAGATGATACAAATGTTTTAAGAACCCATACCAGCCCAATCCAAATCCGTAGCTTGGAGGCTGAATCTCTTCCGTTACGAATTATAGGAACGGGACCGGTGTTCCGTGTGGATAGCGATATTTCTCACTTACCTAACTTTCATCAAATCGAAGGGATGTGTGTGGATCGCAAAATTTCTATGGCGGATTTAAAAGGTACGATCACGTACTTCGTAAAAGAATTCTTCGGTTCTGATTTAAAAACACGTTTCCGTCCCAGTTATTTCCCATTCACTGAGCCGTCGGCGGAAGTCGATTGCCAATGCCCAATTTGTAAAGGCAAGGGCTGCAGTCTGTGCAAAAGCACGGGCTGGATCGAAATCGGCGGTGCCGGTTTAATGAATCCGAAAGTGTTGTTAGCGGCGAAAGTAAAATACCCAGAGTGGACTGGTTTTGCCTTTGGATTTGGTCTCGAACGTATGGCGATTATCAAGTACGGTATTCCTGATATTCGTTTGTTGCCTGAAAATAACTTGAGCTTTTTAAAACAATTCTAAAGGTAATGTGAGTACGTATGAAAATTTCACTTAAATGGCTGAATGAACTAATCGCAATTGATGACTATATTAAAAAACCAGAACCGCTAGCAGAAATTCTGACTAAGGCGGGTTTAGAAATTGAAGGCATTGAAAACAAAGCAAAGAACTTTGAACATGTTGTCGTTGGTTTGATCTTAGAAAAAGATAAGCACCCAAACGCAGATAAATTATCTTTATGTCGAGTAACGACAGGCAATGGTGTTGTTCACCAAATCGTTTGCGGAGCAAAAAATCATAAAGCAGGTGACCGTATCGTTGTGGCCTTGCCTGGCGCCGTTCTTCCTGGAAACTTTGCGATTCAAAAATCAGTGATCCGTTCGGTTGAATCCTACGGAATGCTGTGTTCAACAAAAGAATTAGGTTTGCCTGGCGATGTGGACGGATTGTTAATTCTTCCTGAAACAGCCCCTGTTGGTAAAGATTTCGCTGAATATTATGGCTATGATGACGTTGTGTTTGAAATCAAAGTAACACCAAATCGCGCCGATGTATTGAGTCACTTTGGTTTGGCGCGTGAACTTGCGTGCTTGCTTTCTCGTCCACTAAAAGAAATCAAAGTTGATGAAACTCACTTTAACAAAGATAAATCGACTAAAAAGGAAATCTCGTTAGTTGTTGAGGATTCTACACTTGCGCCTCGGTATACGGGTGCGTTTATTTCGAACGTTACGGTCAAGCCGTCGCCTGATTGGTTAGTTAAACGTTTGGAATCTGTTGGTATCAATTCGATCAATAACGTTGTTGATATTACAAATTACATCCTCCAAGAACTGGGTCAGCCCCTGCATGCCTTTGATGCGGACGAAATTTTAGATAAGAAACTGATAGTGGGTCATCCGCAAAAAGACGCAAAATTTGTTACGTTAGATGGAACTGAGCTAAAACTAACAGGTGAAGAGCTTTCTATCAAAAATGGTAAAAACGAAACACTGTGTTTAGCGGGCCTTATTGGTGGTAAAAATTCTGGTGTAAAAGATTCGACGAAAAATATTTTCTTGGAATCCGCTTACTTCATTTCGCACTCGGTGAGAAAATCATCTCGCACTTTGGGTGTGGAAACAGAATCGGGTTATCGCTTTTCTCGCGGCGTCGACCCTGAGTTAACATTGTTTGCGTTAAAACGTGCGGCTGATTTGATTCATCAGGTGGCGGGTGGAGACGTTGCTACGGATTTCTACGATGTATACCCAAATCCAATTCGTCGGGAACCCATTGCTATCACTATCGAGACGATATCTGATCGCATGGGCTATGAAGCGACGGCGCCAGTTTTTGAGAACTGGATGACTCGCTTGGGCTGCAAAACAGAGAAAATTAAAGAAGGAAATTATAAAGTCACGCCGCCTACGTTCCGTTTTGATATGGAGCACGAGATGGACTTAGTGGAAGAGTACGCTCGCTTGCAAGGATACGATTTAATCCCTGAAACTATGCCTACGTTAGCGACTCGACCTATTCCGCATGATTCAAAATATCTTCAAACGGCTCATATCACTCAAGTGCTTAATGGGGTTGGATTTGATGAGGCGTTTAACTATTCATTTGTGGGCAAAAAAGACGAAGACGCGTTCTTTGGCGAAGTTGATAAGCTAAACTCGCTGGGTCTACGCGCCTCTAATGACCGGGTAGCTTTACGAAATCCATTGAATGAGGATTTAAATGTAATGCGCTCGTCATTATCGTTGGGCTTAGTAAAAAATGCGATCAACAATATTAAATACGGTAACAATCAAGGGTCCCTGTTTGAAATTGGTAAAACGTTCTGCAAAAATGCTCAATCCGCCATTGTTGAGAAAAACAGCTTAGGGTTAATTATCTGGGGTGAAGATCATACCAACTGGAGCCGAGAGGGTAGCGCGCCTATCATTTTCCATATCAAGGAAGCGATTCAAGTTCTGGCTAAATCGTTTGGTATTAAAGCCTACATGTGGGAACAAAAGGCCGATAAATTGACTAACGTTCCAACCTGTTTCCATCCATACCAAACAGCGGTTCTTGTGGTGGAAGGCAAAAAATGTGGTTTCATCTCGTCGATCAGCCCTCTTGTTTTAGAAAACGAAAAAATTCGCGAACCGATGTGTATAGCCGAGCTTGATTTAGAGGCGTTCTTGCCACAAACGGCGCGGCCAACGCGTATCAAGGACATCTCTCGTTTCCCAGTGGTGGACAGAGACTTGGCCTTAGTTATGAAAAAATCTCAGGCGGTTGGCGATGTCCTGAAAACTGTTCGTAAGATAGTGGGAGTGAACTTGTTTGACCTTGAAATTTTTGACGTTTACGAAGGCGATAAATTGCCTTTAGGTCAAAAAAGTATCGCTTTAAGAATTCGCTATCAGGATGCTAACGCGGCATTAGCTGATACGGTGGTTCAGGGGTTTCAAGAACAAATATTGAAATCTTTAGATAGTGAATTTGGTATAGCCCTTAGATCTTAGGGAGTGTCTGCAAATTATGCTTGAATTTTTACCTTTTTTTGCGGCAGTTGCGATTTTGACCACGTGGTTTTTTGTTTCTTATTCTAGAAGCAAAAAACGTGTAACTAAACTAGTTGAATATTTTCAAGGTCATTGTTCAAAGCCTATCGGAGACGCGATTTTCAATTACCGTGGGTACGAGTTTCGGATAGTTCGTATTGCCAGAGGTGGCGGGCAAACCGGGGTGGGGGGATCGTACCCAGTTTTAACTACCTACTTGAGCGCGAACTCTGAATCGACGGTTAATGCCGCATCCAAAGTTCTGGTTGGACATGCAGAGAGCGGGCAGTACACGCGTGGACGATTTTTGATTTTGCCTCCGCATTTTACCGAAGACATAGCTGGTAAAAAATATTTGTTTGGAAGCAGTGACGAGCGTGCATTGGAGTTGTTTAAAAGACAAAAAATGGAACCCAGCCTAGAGCCAGTGGTAAGTTGTTTGTTTAAAGAAAAGTTTAATCATCTTTCGATTGGTCCAGAACTTCATGTTTCAGGCATGGGCATTAGGAAAAAACGAGTTTTGTCTTATGTTGGGTTGCCTGAGGAAATCTATACTAACCCTGAAATGATAGTGCCGTATTTGAATAGTTTGATCGACTTTTGCGCATTTCTGAATGTATCCCCTGAATCAAGGGACGGGAGCCGATAGACCTCTTGCGTAAATTCTGAGTTGAAAGATTCTAAGCTCTTGATTTTGTTTAATAAGTATTTGAGACTGATTAAGTCTTCATAAATGCTTGGGGTTTAAAATGGCAGGACAAAACGTTTGGAAATCAACGATGACGAAAGCCGATATCGTTGAAAAAGTGTACGATAAAATCGGATTTTCAAAAAAAGAAGCTAGCGACCTAGTGGAACTGGTGTTTGACACTATTAAAAACGAATTACACACCGGCGAGAAAATTAAAATCTCTGGTTTTGGCAATTTCGTAGTGACTCAGAAGCACGAGCGCGTGGGACGTAACCCTCAAACGGGCGATCAGATTATGATTTCGGCCCGTAAAAAATTAACGTTTAAACCATCACAAGTTCTAAGAGCGATGTTGAATGGTGAAGACTACACTAACTTGAAAGATGATGATGACGACGGAGAATGATAACAAAGAAGGAACTTTGATTTCAGCGACGAACCCTCAAGGGGCGTTGCCCGATGTTCCTGTAAATACTCTTTCGCATGAAGAACAAATGGATTTTTTCCGTTTTGAAAAGAAAAATCCGGAAGCATTTGTTGAATTCAACATGGCGCCAGCGGTGGAGGACGAACCAATCGATACAGTTCAAAAGCCACTGACAGAATCTGAGCCGTTGTCTTTGCCTGCGGCCTTGTGTGATGATCAATTATTAAATGAGATTCAAAGTATTCCTGATAAAATGGGATTTAAAATTGGTGATGTAGCTGACATGCTAGCTGTAAAACAATACGTTTTGCGCTACTGGGAAAGCGAATTCGATATTTTAAAGCCTAAAAAAGCGGGAAACAATCAACGTTTGTACACTAAAAAAGACGTAGAAAATGCATTCCTAATCCGTAAGCTTCTACACCGCGATCGTTTCTCGATTGAGGGTGCGCGCTCGGCAATGAAGAACCTAAAGTCCTTCGTTCGCAAAGAAAACAAAAAGGAAATGGAATTAAAGCAAGCTTTCAACCGCATTGAAAACTTCCATCAAGACCTAGAAGAGATAGCCCACCAAATCCGCCGCGTCCGCCAACTCTTCAAGCTCCACTAAAAAAAATGGCCACCCATAAGGTACCAGCTCCTAAAAGGTCCATGCGAAAATAGAATTGACTCCTATATTTCTGCCATAGCGAATTTATGATGCTTTGATGGCGAGCGGATCTTCTATGTGGAGAATATTTTACCTGGCACCTTTTTGTTGGACCTTTTAGGAGCTGGTACCTTATTCCCGTTGCTTGAAATGGGGATTGGGGGTAAGTACTTGGAGCATGGGTAAAAAAGAAATTCTTCGGTTGATGGCGGGATTTAGAAAGTTTCGCGAGAAATATTTTGCGAATGAACATCCCCTATATCAGCGTTTGTCTTCGAGTGCCGGACAGGCTCCTAAAACTTTAATTATTGGTTGCAGTGATTCGCGTGTCGATCCGGCAATTATTACGTCGGCCTCTCCGGGTGAGTTGTTCATCGTTCGAAATGTGGCGAATCTTGTACCCCCATTTGAAAAAGGCGGGGTTCACGGGGTAAGTGCGGCGATTGAGTTTGCAGTTGTGAACTTAAAAGTCGAAAACGTTATCGTTCTTGGTCATCGTCAGTGTGGTGGTATTCGTGCTCTAATGACCAACAACCAAGAAATTCGCTCCGATAGTTTTGTCGATAACTGGGTAAGTGTTGCGAAAAGCGCAAAGCAGCGCGTATTTGAAAAGTACGGCAATGAATCTGAAGAAAATTTATGTCGTCACGGCGAGCTTGAATCGATCATTACGTCGCTTCAAAATTTAAGAACATTTCCGTTTGTTGAACAAGCAATTAAAGAGCGTGACTTGGCATTGATGGGAATTTACTTCGATTTAGAGCAAGGCCAATTGCTTGAATACGACGAAAAAATCGACACGTTCAAAAACATCGAAGTTTAATATTTATAACTGATGAATAACTAAATTTGGATCCACTCTAAATTGTGGACCAAAAATTCCTCCCGGTGCGGGCGCACCCACACCGATGACCATCACGACTTGTGCGTTTGAATTTAATTTCAAAATCTTTTTGATGCGCTTTTCGTCAAATCCTTCCATTGGACAACTTCCATAACCCTGAGCCGTAATGGCTAACATGAAGTTTTGGCAGGCTAATGCTGTCGTTTTCGTAACGACCTCGAAAAGATCCTTTTTTGAGATAGGTCTTCGTACAATCGGCTTGAATAATCCCATGATGTTGAAAATCAGAAAACGCCCAAGAGCGAATATTCCAAAAGGATCTTGGCGATAGAGTGAGGGAATAATTTTGTAATAATAGTTATGCAGATCTTTCGAGAGTGGCTCGGTAGCCTGCATCTTTTGCATAATTAGATCACGATTTCGTTCCCACGTATCAATTCGTGAAACAGCCACAATTAGGTGATTTGCCGTCCGCGCCGTTCCTTGAAAAAGACAGGCTTCGGCAAGTTGCACTTTTTTTTCAGGCGATTTACACCAGTAAAATTCCCAAGGCTGTAGGTTTGACGAATTCGGTGCTTTAGTTGCAGCATCCAGTGCTTTCTGGACGACTTCGTCGGGTACTGTGGTGTCAGTAAAACGGCGAACGCTACGACGGTTATTGATGACATCAAAAAAGTTCATATTTTGATTTTTGCTTTATAAATCGTCTAAGACAACACTTAATACTCGGGACAAGGGCTGAAACCGTCAAAGCCAATATAGAAATGTCCTGTTCGATGTTTAGGATTTTGTTAGCGTGGGGCATACCTATTGCTTTGTTAAATAGTTAGCACGCAATGAAAGGTAGAGCCATGACTTTAAAAGCAATTAAGACGCTTATGTGTCTAATAATTATACAGCTGTCATTCGCATTTGTGGCTCATGCTGACGAGACCCTGCAACGCCAACAGGTTTTCAAGCCAAACATGGATATTACTACGAATCCTGCAGAGCTTGAGTATCTTTTGGATTTATCGTTGCGAGTGATGAAGGACATACCCTTGTACACCTTTATCAATCAAGCCTTCAAAACAAAGAGTAATCCGAACCCGCCCCTATTGTCTCAAACTAAGATTATTTTTATTTTAGCGCAGTTGAAGGATAACTGGAAAGAAGTTGAAAAGTATTTAGGCCCGAATCCCAACAGCACGAAGCCGCCGCGTATGGGAAGTATAGCGACTCGTCCAAAACCGCATTTCGAAAAAGCTTTAGACGAAGCCTTGTTTACTGGGATTCTAAATAAAGTATTGGAAAATAAGGAGCTAACAAAAAAGTTAGAATCTAATGTTTCAATCGCTCAGCCGTTACTCATAAAGGATGATAAAGTCGGTTATACATTCACTAAAGAAACATTTTTAGCTAATCATCCCCGCTATGAAGATCCAGATGATGAAGAGTCAAAGATCATTCCGCCTTCAGATCAGCGAAAAGTAATGGTTGATCTTGTCAACAGTATGAGCAAAGGCGATCGGCTATTTTTTAATTTTTACGACTTTGATATGATTGAATTAGCAGATGCTATTATTGCTGCTCATGAACGCGGAGTTGAAATTATTGGTGGTGTCGACAAAGGCGTATTTACGGAAAAAGAGGCCGCGCGAATCGTTGTTAAGAAAATGATTGATGCCGGAGTGTTTGTTGAACTTGTCGACTCGGTCGGATTAAATCATCAAAAATTATTGGCAGGTATTAAGAAACGAGGAAAATCGTTTGCGATGTTTAATTCAGGCAATGCGACTCAGTCGTGTAATGGGCCGGAGGGTGACTTGAAAGCGATTCCGCAAAAAGATCGTCCGCCAGAATCTAAACCTAACCCGAATCATATGGTATTGGTTGATGGAAAATATGCAGCAACGATTGTGGCGTCGGAAATTAAAAAGAATGTTATTTATAGATTGCGTGGGCAAGCAGGCTTTCCAATCGGAGGCGCCTACATGTTGGAAGGCAAGCCTCAAGCGAATCCGAAAGACAACGAAAAGGTAGTCTTAGTATTTTCACCCAATGGCGGAATGGGTGATATCAATCGTGACATTTACTCGATGTTTTTCAAGGTTGCAAAAGGGCCATTGGCAGGTGCCGTTTTCTCGATGTCGTCGTATGAACTTGGTTTAGATGCTAAAGACGCGGTTGTTCGTGAGATAAAGCGACGCCGTGCTGCTGGGAAATCGTTAAAGAATCTATTTCCAATTATTGGTGATGCCCAGTTTGCAATGCGTGGCTTTAGTATTCCATTGAAATTATCCGGTTATCAATTAGTAGAATTCGATCCTGCTGATCCTTTTAAAGTTTCAGGAGGAGAGAAAATTGAAGACCCGGAAAAGTTTGAACCACCAGATAAAACGTCTAAAAAAGTGAAATACTTTGTTGAGAATTTGGAAGACCCGATTGTTAAAGAGATTCGCGATTTAATGACTCCGGAAGAATGGGCTCAATGGCGTAGCGAAATTCGTATTAGTCCTGATTGGTTTAAAGAAAAGCATTTTGAGTGGGACGGGAAGTTGTTAGCAAATCAGGTAAAACTTCACTATAAAGGTATGGTGGCAGAAGAAATTAATTTATCGAACGCGGGCTCCAGTATAAACTTTAGTAATGCCGGTGAATCGAATCAGGAGCAAATTTTACTGTCGATGAGTCGCTCGGTAACAAAGGCTTTTCGTGGAGCAATGAAGTACCTATGGGATAAATGGTCTGGCCCGGAAAAAGCGATTCATGTTGAAGTTCAAAAACGAAACAAGTTTGTCTCGGCGGAAGATCGGGCCTTGGCTCTCGAGGTTCTAAAATTCCGCCAGAACATCCAGCAGAAGTTAAGCTGTCAAAAATTCTACAACGTAAAAGTGGCTAAATAGCCGTAAATAAACATTAAATTGAAATAAGCGCTGGCTTTGCTGGCGCATCTAAGGTAGACCCTCAGCTTCAGCTATTTCGAGGGGGAATCATGCGCGCTAAACCGCTGACGTCGGTATTTAAGTTTAATAATCTTACCTTTTGGATTTTCTTGTTTTTGGTTATAGGCTTTCTGTTAGGCGTATATTTCCCAGAGTTTTCGAAAGAATTAAAACCGATTCGTACCGTGTTTCTTCACGGGATTAAATGTATTATCGCTCCTCTGATTTTTTCGTCAATTGTTGTTGGTATTGGGTCTGCCAGCAATATGAAAAGTCTGGGTAAGATTGGAATCAAGTCGATTATTTGGTTCGAGATCGCGACAACGATCGCTTTGTTTATCGGATTGTTTTTCGTTAACTTTTTTGAACCAGGCAAAGGCATCAATTTGATGAAGGTCGCAGATGGCACAGTGGCAACGGCATTGCCTAAGGCTGAAATGAGTTTTGCCGTTTTCATCGAACACCTTCTGCCTAATAATATTGTCGAAGCGGTAGCGAAAGGCGATGTTTTACAGATCGTTATTTTCTCGATTATTTTTGGTTCGGCGACGTTAATGGCGGGCGATAAGGGTAAGCCGGTTTTAGCTTTTTGTGAAAGCCTGAATCAAGTCATGTTTAAATTTACAGATATCATCATGAAAATGGCGCCATTGGGTGTCGGTGCCGCAATGGCAGCCGCAATTGGAGAGCATGGTTTAAGTATTTTAATTCCAATGTCAAAACTTGTGGGTGTTCTGTATTTTGCTCTAATTGTTTTTGTTTTAGCGACACTAATTCCGGCGCTTAAGTGGAGTCGAATTAAACTGGGCCCTTTCTTTCGCGAGATTCGTCCTAATTTGGCATTAGCATTTGCTACCACATCGAGTGAGTCGGCCTATCCTGATACATTAAAATCACTCTCAAAAATGGGGGTACCTGATCGCATTTCTAGTTTTGTATTACCATTAGGATACAGCTTTAACTTGGATGGTTCGACACTGTATTTAGCCATGACCTCCGTATTTGTAGCTCAAGCGGCCAATATCGATTTGCCTCTCGGTACACAATTGTCGATGATGTTATTGTTGATGTTAACAACAAAAGGGGTGGCTGCCGTACCAAGAGCCTCGTTAGTGGTGTTGTCGGGAACTTTAGTTACATTTGGTCTGCCATTAGAGGCTATTCCGTTGATATTAGGGGTAGACGAATTTATGGATATGGCTAGAACAACCGTAAATCTGCTAGGAAATGCGGTGGCAACTGTTGTCGTTAGTCGTTGGGAAAAAGAGCCGCTTTCGAATGAGTTTCAAAACCCAGGTTAATTGGGTTTTGTTTGCCCAGTGAAACGGTAAAGTCTGTCTTTGTATTTTTGAAGTAAGAATGGCGAGTTTAATAATTTATCAATTTGGCTGTTAGACGCTGTATGCTGTTCAGCCGCGCGTAGAGTTTGATAAAGATCTAGAATTGAAATTTCATTTTGATAGCGCTTTTTTAAAACTAGGTCGTCTTGCGGCTTTATCGTTCCAGGGTGGATCACTTCAAAGTACACTCCAGGCGAGTCTTGGTTTAAAAACTCATCGCGCATTCTTGAGTGACCTGTAACAAAGTTTAATCGATTGCACGGGTAGCGAACGCCAGTGACTTTAATTACGACTCCGCCACATTGAAATTCATCACCTAAGAAAAATTCACCTTCATTCAGTTTGTCGACGCTGAGGTTTTCACCCAAGGTTCCTAGTGGTAATTTCCTACCACAGAGTTGACTCCAAAACGAATAACGCTGACTATCCATTGCGTATACAACCGCGTCTATAGTCCCATGAATGTTAGGGCTTTTGAACTCGTCGCCTTCGATATTGTTTTTGTTAACATGAATTTGGTTTTGGGAGTCTTTGGCCATCGATGTTTCCATGGCAATGCCATTTAGGTGATGGACTTTAGGTTTTCCAACATTTACGGAAAGAATTTTCATAATTGACTCCCATTCGGACCGAGTTCTATAAATTGTTATCTCAAAGTGAACTATGAATCAAGGTAGCAGTCAAAACATCCTTCCTAAGGACTTAGAAATTAAATCAGCATCGCATCTGGCACTTGTCGAAATTGTCTTTGGCAGTGTTGGGCATGGATTTAAAATTCCTTTTACAGGAACACTTTTATCCTACTATCAATTGTATATTTGCCTTGCGATGATGATTCGAAAAAATGCGCCGCCGATTCAAGTCTTTAACACGTCAGTGCTTGTATCCCTTCTAAAGACGTTATCGCCCCTTGGGAAAAAAATTACACCGATGATTGCGATTTTTATACAGGGGTTTTTACTGTGGTTTGGCACTGTTCTGCTGGGCGGATCTATTCTGGGAATGATGGTGGGTTCTGCTTTATTGGTAAGCTGGAGTATCATACAAATTGCCATTGGCTATACGCTCGTTTATGGATTCGACTTTTTCCGGATGATTGAATTTTTTCAAAAAGAAATGAGTTATTACACATCTGTAAACATATATGCAGTTTTTATTGCGTATTGGATTTTTAAAATCCTTCTTGCAGAAGGATTGTTAGGCTATTTGGTTCTTAAAACAGAATCGGGCACTGATGAGTGGTCACTAGATGAAAAAAAATTGTTAGACTGGCGTGCAAAAATGTTTCAAAAACAAAACGAGGTTACAACCTCATCCAGCGTGCTCCATGCTGTTAAAGATCTGACAAATCCGTTTTTCTTTTTGAGTTTGGTTTTTATGGTGCTGTTTCACTTTTTTAAAAGCACTCCGATAATGGATATCGTTTGGTTTGTTTGCCGAACGCTGGCGATAGCGTTCCTAATGTTCTATTTAATACGCGCTGATTGGGTTAAACGATTTCTATTTTCCTGTTTTGGAAAAAGTAAACGGTACCGATCGCTTTACAAAAAAATGTATTTGGTAAAGCGTCGGCTAGAAGAAAAAACGTAATTATTTATTTTGCGATCCAGTTCCAGTGGCCGTTTCGGACGAAGATGAAGAGCCAGTTCCAGCTTTAATTCCGTACCGACTATAGCAGGTCGCATCTTCGACGGATGGAGACTGCGGATTGCAGCATGATTTTATCTCTGCAATTGCCAGCATTTGATTTGCGAAGCTGAGTTTCATGTCTTCGTACTGAAGTCCCACAGCTCCCTGAGATGGTTTGTTAAAATTATACTTTTGTTGGAAGTTATTTTTAAATGCGTTCGCATCAAAGGATTTTTCCATTAAATATTGGCGGTGAGTGGTAAAAATTCCTAAATATTCTGGGCTACCGTTCTTTGCGAAATAGATCGAGTGCATAAAGTCCTCGTTTTCCGTTCCTGATCCATAGGAATCATATTGTTTGAGAGCACCATTTTCATCCGTTTTAATTTGCACAAATTTGCCACCAGGAGCCTCGTATCGTGCGCCGTTTGCTTGGCACGTTACATTCATTTTCGGAGCGTGGACATTGTAAACGTTGTCTAGCCACTTACAAAAGACATCGTTGTTAAAATAACGAAGCTGTTCGTCGGCAGGTAGATCGAGTATCTTTCTAAATTCTGCGACATTGGTGATAACCGGAGTCGCCTTACATTTATTTTTTTGTGTAAATGACGTTAAATGTCTCATTTCATATCTGTCCATACTGTCATCAAGGCAATGCGCATCCGTCGGTTCGGCGCCCAGAAGTCCAAGTTCAATACCCACTTCGGCCGCCATGGCGATTGGGCCAGTTGCAGCGAGTACAACGCCACCTATCACCTTAAGGCCGACTCTTCCGACTGCTTTCTTGCCTAATGCGGCCATTGCTGCGCGCGCAGATTCCCGGGCCGCGGTCGAGGTTGCCATCCTTTGAGCGTTTAATATACCTTGGCGTTCGGCAGTATCTAATAGGAAGTCTAAATGTCGTAAGTTCTTTGCATGATCTTCAGAAATAGCGCCAACAGCCTTAACTGCCTCAACCGCATTTGCGGTGGCCGTTGGTGATCCTAGTGTACGTGCGCCTGGCTTTAGCGCCTTTGTATAACCTTCTTTTGCTTTAGTTAAATCGGCTAGCCTGTTTTTTTGATTTTGAAGTAAGTTTTCTTGACTCGATAATGTTCCCATAGATTTTTCAGCAGTTTTGAGTGCTGATTCGGCTTGAGCTTTGGCTTGCGAAGCGGCTTGCAATCGCGCGCGATGGGTTTCCGGCATACCAACAACTGTTTTTCTCGCCGAAAGTTTTTGCATTAGATCTGCGCGTTTGGCGCGTAATGCGTCTGTTTCTTGTTTCATATATTTATATTTAGAAGAGTTCGGATCCATTGCTTCCATCGCCGCAGTATTGTTCTTGATATCAATACGTGCCTTTTCGATGGAGTCGGCAAGATCTTTCATCTGTATGTCGGTGGCATAGTAGGCCGCTTCCGCCGCCTTCAGTTCGCGTGCGGCTTTCTCTGCGTTAGATGTAGCTTCGGACAAGGCTTCAATTGTCTTTGTTTGCTTGGCAATTTCGGCTGTCTGGCGTGCGATCTGGCCATCAGCTTCCATCAATGCTTGTCGAGTGCTAGACGTTAAATTGGTTTCAACTTGCATCAATTGGCAACTTTTCAAGTTAGCATGTGCCGGTTCACTTCGGAACAAGTTTAAAAAGGGAATTTGCGGAGTATAGGGAGCGTAACCAAATTTACAACCCGCAATATTTGATGGACGAAATTTTTGAGCGGCTTTTACCATGGCTGTGGCACCAGCGGTTCCGGCTACGGCTACAGCTGCCGGTGCTAAGCCAGCCGCTTTTTCGCAATCCCCAATGGATTTAGCTTGTGAGCAGGCGAGTGATCTAAGGATATGAGTCATTTTTTTTTGTGCTGTCGCGGGGTCCTTTCCGCACTGAGTTTCATAGGCAGCGAGGCTCGGTTGAGCTATGAATAAAGCGGATATATAAGCGATTCTTAAAATCTTTTTTTGCATTCTCTTGATCCTCGTTTGCGTTCTGTCCATTTTTTTTCTAAATCGATTCCGACACATTCGCCTAATTTAGCCGAGTAGTCTTCGATTTCCAATACATCAAATTTTTCAGGGACAATCACAGATTGCTTGCAACCGTCGAAACTGGTTTGAGTTTCCTCTGGGCATTGCGACTCTACGATGTCGAAGCATTTTATAAAGTATCCCTTTTCATCGCAGAACTGTTTCGGAGACTCTTCTCTCAAAAATTTTAATAGTTCATCTTTGTTGGCAGTCATGCCGGGAATTGCGTATGGATTCTTCTTTGTTTCTGTTTTGCCTAACCCATTAATGCTCAAAAGTAGAAATAAAATTAGTAGTTTCATATATGTTTTATTATATGGTTTTTTAAGTAGTTAGCAAAGACGAGTCTAGGCGGGAAGTTTATTCGCCTGGACCTGGTTTAGGTTAATATACAATCGATAGTCTAACTAGAAATTTGAAGCGGGTTCTCAATCTGATACGAGTCGTCCAGGAAAAACAGATAGACAGGTTTTTAACGTTAATGGGATACTAGTCGGTATGAAGGTAAAGCCCTACCACATTCTAGTAAAGCATGAATACGAAGCTAAAGACATCCAGAGGATGTTAGAAACGGGAAAGTCTTTTGAAGAGTTAGCTAAGAAATTTTCTATATGCAGTAGCAGTCAGAATGGCGGTTTTTTAGGGGAAGTGGATTCTAGACGTTTAGATTCTGACTTTATGGACGCCTTTGATTTACTTAAGCCGGGCCAGGTATCAAAGCCAACGCGAACGTCGTTCGGTTGGCATTTGATTAAAAAGTAAAGGTCTATTCAATTTCAATATCGCCACTGGTCGTGCTGATGTTAATATTCAGCTTAGCGGCTTTGCTCGTATTTTCATCTGGTGTACGTAAATTTTTAATATCACCCGAAAGTGTGTTTAAATTAAACGCGAACGGCGTTGATTTCGGTAATTTAAGTTTCACGTCGCCAGAGATCGACTTCAAATTCACTTCCGCCGATTCTTTATTTTCAATTTCAATTTCACCGCTGACCGACTTACCGTTGACTGACTTAAAAGATGAATCATGAGTTTCCACGTCGCCCGATACAGTTTCTATACTTAGTTTGGGCGCATTTAAGCGGTTGAATGTAATTCCACCGGATACGGTCTTTACATCAGCTAAGTTAATTTTCAAGTTTTCCGCCGAAACATCGCCACTCACTGAAGCAATTTCTATGTCATGGGCAAATGCGGTCGGTAGTTCAATGCGGACTTCAAGATCTTTTACCGCATTTTCTGGCTCATTTAGCGTCACGACGTCCGCTGACTCTGTGATTTCTAATAGTTTTTCACTTTTTGCTGTATCTAATTTTCCAGTAGCTATCACGCGAATTTTTTTATCGTTAGAGCTTCTGATGGCGATATCGCCAGAGTACGATTTAATGACCAATTTTTTAGCTGGGATTGCAAGTTCCCACTGATCTTGAGTCTCTGTTCGTGAGTTTCTGTCGGTGACAGAAACACCCATTCCGGTAACGTTGATCTGTACGTTGTATTTGTTTTCTAATTTGGCGAGTAGTTCTGGATCTGCGTCGTACGCTTGTTTCGCAGAGAAACCGGCTACAGCTAGTGAGGTGATCGTCGTGAACACTACAGCTACAAAAAATCGTGTAAATAAATTGTACGTTCTCATGTGATACTCCTATTTTTCCATTACAAATTTCAAATTCCATTGCAAGTAGCTGATCAAAGCTAAAACAACGTGTTTAGTTATAAAAAACATAATCATGAATCCAATAAGGGCCATCCCCAGTAGACCGATGGCGCCAGTGACTCCTGCTAAACCCATCCAGAAGGTCGATGAAATTGACATCATCGAAGGAATGTACCAAACCAGTCCTAACCCAGCAGACCCAAATCCTAAAGCGACCGACCAGCCCGCGACCACTAAAGAAAAGATAATTAGACCGGGAATAAATAATACGATAAAGTTAAATGGAGCCAAGACCAAAAGCCGCAAGATCACGTTCAGAGCCAGGCCCCAGCGAAACTGACTGTCTTCATTTTTGATTTCGGCAATCATAGTTTCTGTTTTGTAGGCGCGGGCAATTACGATCGGTGAGCCAAGCGAGCTTGCGATTTCGCTTTCCATTTTACCCTTGCTTTGCCCATGGTTGAAATGCTCTTCATAGTCCTGAAGAATTTCAGAGACGTTCCTAATCTGATTGGCTTCTAATTCTGCCTTCAATGTTTTTAAAAATTCATGCTTTGTCATTGTGTCCTTAACCTTTACCGATTAATTTTTCTATTTGCTTGTTAAATTCTGACCACTGTTTCAAAAGATCTTTTTGTGAGTCCTTACCCAATTTCGTAATTCGATAGTATTTTCTGGGTGGGCCTTCCGATGATTCCTGAAGGTAGGTCTCAAAATACTTTTCATCAGTCAGTCGTCTTAAAATCGGGTAGAGCGTACCCTCAGATATTTCTAAGACTTTCGAGATTTCTTCGACTAGTTCGTACCCATAATAGTCCTTGCGGCTAATCATGGTGAGTACGCAAAGTTCCAGAACTCCCTTTTTAAATTGTGCGTTCATGTCGTCCTCGTTCTTAGCTACTATAGTATGCTAGGTACTGTGTTATGTAAAGTACTGTGTAATAAATAGTTGAGTATTTTTTTAAGTATTTGAAAACGCAAGGCTTTGCGTCTTCGATGCGGTTGGGCAACTCGGTTTCGCAACCGTTCCTTGACGCTCAATCGTATTGTCTTTACCGTAACCCCATGAAAAAAATAATTCTTACTTCGATCGTCGTTGTTTCATCACTTACATGGGCTCAGGATCTAACTACAATTGCTGAAAAATCTAATTGGCTTAAAACCGGACGTGCAGACGAAACGGAAACTCTGTGCAAAGGGTTTGCGAAAAAATATCCCAAGCGTGTTCAGTGTAAATCCTATGGAGTGACTCCCGAAGGTCGTACGTTGTGGTATATGAATATTCACGATGCGTCCGTGAAAACATCAGCGCCAACGGTATGGATTCAAGCGGGAATTCACGCTGGTGAAATAGATGGTAAAGACGCCGTGTTCTTGATGATGAAAAACGTGTTCGAGAAAAAATTAACTCCGGATCCGTTTGCGGGTTTAAAAGTTGTCTTTGTTCCCATTGTGAATTTAGACGGTCACGAACGTTTTGGAAAATGGAATCGTCCTAACCAGGTCGGTCCCGAAGAAATGGGCTGGCGAGTAACAGCGCAAAACTACAATATGAATCGTGACTTTGCTAAGGTGGACACGAGCGAAATGCGTGATTTGAATAAATTGTGGAACGAGCACGATCCGATATTAAGTTTAGATTTGCACGTCACGGATGGGGCTCATTTTCAACCCGAAGTTGGAATTATCACGACACCTACTGAAAATCAGGGAACCGGTGCCATGCATTCTGCAGGAACTAAATACGAAACGGAACTCATGCAAAAGATGCATTACCGCGGGCGCCAAGCACTGCCATTTTATCCAAGTTTTGAAGATCATGACAAACCAACGTCTGGATTTGCTCGTAACGTATCGCCACCGCGTTTTGCCAACGGATATTGGTATGTTCGCAATCGAATTGGTGTACTAGTTGAATCCCATTCATGGAAAGACTATGCGACTCGCGTGAAAGTTCATTACGATACGGTATTGTCATCTTTGGAAATCGCGCAAAAGTATGGCGCCGAATGGACAAAACACGCGCGCGAAATTGATAAACAGAATTTAGCGGGCAAAAAAATAGATGTAGCATTCAAGCATACTAAAAAAATTAAAACTATTGATTTTGGTGGGTATAAGTTTTCTATTACAAAATCAAAAATCTCGGGTGCTGATGTTATTCGGTACTTTACCGATCAACCGGAAACATGGAAAGTTCCATTTTATGAGGAATTGGCACCGACGGTGTCTGTTACGGCTCCAGAAAAAGGATACTTTATTCCTAGTTCTGAAATGGAAACGATTAAAGGTAAATTGGATGTTCACGGAATCAAATATGAAAAATGGACAAAACCATTGCCTGATATTGTGAAGGTTTTCCGAGCGACGAAAACTCAATTGTCTGCGGGCTCCTTTGAAGGACGTCAGACGATGACTCTAGAGGGGGAATGGCAACAAGAAAAGTCTGAGTTTCCCAAAACAGTGTTCTTTGTTCCGATTCAGCAACCAAATGCGATGATCGCCATTCACTTGTTGGAACCTTTGGCACCGGATTCGTTTGTGTTCTGGGGTATGTTTAATCGGTTTTTTGAAATGAAAGAGTACATGGAAGACTACGTCGCCGAGGACGTCGCTAAAAAAATGTTAGAAGATAAAAATATCGAAGCAGAGTTTAATGAAAAATTAAAGGATGATTCGTTTGCGAAGGATCCCAATAAACGTTTTCGTTTTTTCTATCAAAAACATTCGTCTTGGGATACTCGCTATAATCGATATCCGATTATGAAATTATAATTTAATACGTATAGACTTCGCTAGCAAAATCAATGGCCGTTTGACCTGAGTCCGATGACATTTGACTGGTCTTTTCTTTCAATAGAAAACGATGTTCATCGGATTGATTTAACCAAACGTGAACATTAGCATGTTTACGTGCAATCGCGGGCAGACCTTCGGGCCCGAGTAGTAGGGCTTCGTGTTCTTTCTTGGAGATTTCTCCGAAGAACCAAGACATGGTCCAATCTCGAACACTATATAAAAAACCGATGTTCCAATCTTTGTAGTGATCTAATACCGGACCCATTTTGCGGGCTACGAAGCCATCGCTAAAATCGACATCGAGTTGGACGCTGTTGAATGCCATCTTGAAGTCTTTTTGAGCCGCTGTATCAAATTTTTCCCAAAAGGTCGGTCCAAAATGTAGACCGGGTGAATCGGCAATCAGTGTTTTCTTAGCCTGTTCAGGAGCATAGCTTGCAACGCGCTTGGCGTGTGTTAAGGCCCCGATTCCACCAGCGGAAGCGCCCCAAACGATCAAATCTTTCACTTGATCAAATTCGATGATGTTTTTTTCTTTTAAGTGTTTTAAAGCGAGAACAATATTGCGGTATCCGTAGTGATATATTTTAGTACCGTCATAATTGCTGATCCGATCGCCGGTGAAAACATCTCCTGTGCAAAATGGAAAATAAACATTGGAATGATCCTTGAAAGGATTAGTTTCGTTAGTTTCGGATGTTAATATGCTGAATTGGGATAATTCGATCATTGGGTAAACCCAAGTGGTAGGTAACGTCACGCAGGTTCGTTTATTCCAACAGGCGCCGCCGCCCATAAACTCGACGAGCAGCTTTTCAGGAGAGTGACGTCGAATAAAAACAGTATAGTCATGTCCACGTCCACATTTAGCGTTGGGAATAACTACTTTTTCCCAACGAGACGACTGTTGCAAAGACGATGCTGAAGGTAAAGCAAACGCACAGTTTATGCTAAGTAAGCATAGTAAGGTGATAATTTTATTCATGGATGGATTTCCTCTACTGAAATTCTGCCATTATCATGTAGCGAGTAAAGAAATTTTCCCTAAACCTGGTCCTCTAAAAAATCCTTTGGGTACCTATAAAAATGAATTGTAAACGATGCGGAGTGTGAAATAATTTGAACATAAAAAGGGGGTCTTATGGATAAAGTTTCAATGGTTTCGAAATATATTATTGGATTGATTTACTTTGTTTTTGGTTTGAGTTTTTTCTTTGTGACACCGCCACCGCCAGATGAATCGATTGCGCCATTCATGACCGGTCTATTATCAACTGGATATTTTTTCCCCTTCCTTAAAGTTACGGAAACCGTGTGTGGAGCGTTGGTGCTGTCCGGATTTTTTGCACCTTTGGCGTTGATCATTTTAGCGCCAATCACTATTCAGATATTTTTATTCCACGCTGTAATGACTCCAGGAATTACGAACTTAATCATGCCGATCGCCATGATCGTCTTGCACGTGTTAGCTGCGCGCAGTTACTGGTCTGTCTACCAGCCATTGCTGAAACCAAAGACTAAATAGTTTTTCTGGTGCATAACTCCCTATAACCTTGGGGTAAATAGGGAGTCGCACTGTGTTCTGACGGGTATCAAATATCATTTCTTTATCATCTCTCTGGCACGCGTGTTGCGTTAGTTCCTGGTGGGGGCGAGATGAATTCACCGATTTTATTTCTACATGGTTTTCCCTTTAATGGTTCGATTTGGAAACCGCAAATTGAATATTTTCAAAATAAACGAATCGTCTTGGCACCGGATTTACGTGGGCACGGAAGTGGTCCAAAGGGTAATACGCCCTGGATGATTTTAGACTTCGTCGACGATTTGCATGAGCTTTTATCTAAAGCGAAAATTGAAAAAGTAGTTCTATGTGGGCACTCAATGGGTGGTTACATAGCTCTGGAATTCATCCATAAATATCCAGACATGATCGAGTCTTTGGTTTTGGTTGGTTCACGTGCCGATGCGGATGCGAATGAGATCAAAGATCAGCGGTTTAAAACATTAGAGAAAATTCGTAGCGAAGGTTTAGAGAAATTCGCAGATGATTTTTCTAAAATGGTGTTATCCGATGTTAAAAGTGATGAAAAGAAAGAATTAAAGTGCTACGTGCGGGAACTGATTTTAAAAAATGATCCAAACGACGTAATGATGGTGATCGGAGCATTGGCCTCACGTAAAGATAGTACGCTGACTTTAAAAGAGATTAGTTGTCCAACAATGGTTATTGTTGGTGCTGACGATAAGGTAACAAGCTGGGGCGTAAATCACTCAATGGCAAGACGAATTACAAACTGTCACTTTGCTAAAGTTGCCAGTGCGGGACACATGGTGAATATTGAACAGCCTGAAAAGTTCAACGCCCTTCTTGATACTTTTATCAACAATCAGCCGATTTACCACAAGGAGTTTAGCAATGGCTATACAGTTAACCCCCTTGCCCTACAGCACTAACGCTCTAGAACCGGTAATTTCTGAACACGCGTTGATGACTCACTATAGTGAACATTATAAGAATTATATCGCTCGGCTAAATGATTTAATTCCGGACACGATTTATGAAGATCTATCGTTAAAAGATATCGTTTTAAGGTCTGGAAAAAAAATACAATGGGAGCATGAAGTAAAAATATTTAACAATGCAGACCAGGCGTGGAATCATAGTTTTTTTTGGAACTGTCTAACTCCCGCTCGAAATATGAGGCCGTCTGAATATTTAGTGAAAAAAATAAATGATAATTTTGGATCGCTAAATAACTTCATAGAGGTCTTTATATTGAAAGCGAACGAGTTATTTGGATCAGGATGGTTGTGGTTGGCGCTATCTAAAACGGGCGGTTTAGAAATCATTTCTGGTAGGAATGATGAAAATCCATTGGCGGCTGGGTTTACGCCTATATTTGTAGTTGATCTATGGGAGCATGCCTACTATTTGGATTATCATAGTAAGCGGACAGAATATGTGCAGAACATATGGCAAATTATAAACTGGTCATTCGTTCACGCCGAGCTTGTAAAAGCTGAAAAGCACCTTCAAGCTAAAAGAACTCCGAAACACGCGTTTCAACGTTTGCCATTTTACTTCCGTCGAAAGTGGGTTGGGTCTGATCGCACATTTATCAAACGTCGACGTACTTCCGTGGCAAGTGGTAGCATCATCGGCGCCGGAATCGGAGCATTGCTCTTCTTTTTTCTAGCTTCGTTGGTTAGTATGCAAGTACTACCCTTGCCAGGTTTAGTGTTGTCCACTGGTATAAACCACGGAGCTGTTTTATTTGTCGGTGTGTTTTTAGGAATTTTATTAGGGGCCGCATGTGGCGCCTTAGTCGGTATCGGAACACCGATGCCTTTACCCCCTAAGCATAGTCACTAGAAATTCAGGCAAAGTTCCCTAGCGTGGGAACTTCGCCCCAATATTTAATTTTTTCCCCTTGTTAATTGTCTTTATAAATCATTAGAAAAAATAAATGAGGCATTAGTTTTGCTTTTACAGTCAATTGACAATCATAAACTAACAATCTCTTAAGGGGGATCTATGACATCGCAACGATGGTCTCAATTGATAATCACGACGGGTTTGGCTCTATTTTTAGGAGCCTGTGCCCATGATATTAAACCAACCGCTATGCCGGCCTCTGCTAATCCAACGGCAGAAGTCGATAATTTGACGGCATCAGTGGAGGCCGCTAGAAATCAAAACCTAGATGTCTTAGCTCCTAAAAACTTCAAAAAAGCTGAAAAGAGTATGGAAGAAGCGAAGGCGTACCGTGCTAAAGGTAAAAACGGCGAAAAAATTCTGGAATCGGTGGGATACGGTCGCGCGTATTTAGATCGCGCACACGCTGTGTCTCAGCAGTCACGCCAGCAATTAGCTGATGTTCTAAAGGCACGTGAACTAGCAATGGCGGCGGGGGCCGCTAAATATCACAATGATCGCGTGGATTTAGATAAAGATTTAAAAGAATACACTGAAAAAATTGAAGCCGGAAAGAAAATTGACCGTAGTGATTTAACAGAGCTTCAGCAGGACTACATAGATCTTGAACTAAAAAGCATCAAAGATGTCAAATTAGGTGAAGCTAAAAACTTAATCGATAGTGCGGAAAAACAAGGTGCGAAACACGCAGTTCCGACGTACCTAAAAGATGCCAAAGAGAAATATGAAGTGGCTGAAAAAACGATTGAAACAGATCGTCATGACGCCAACGCAGTTAATGCGGCATCAGGAGCTGCCATCTCTAGTGCTCAAAGAGCCATGACATTATTACAAACTGCAAAAGAAAATAAAAAACGTACACCAGAACAGATTGCAGCGGAAATTGAAAATAGAAACAGACAGCTAGACGAATCTGCGGCATTAAATGCTGCGACCGCAGCTCAAGTTACAGCAACGCAAGCACAGGTAACAGCTCGCGAGCAGCAGCTAGCACAACAACGTGCTCAGTTCGGCGCGGTTGAAGATGCAAAAGCTAAGTTGGAAGCTCGCGAAAAATTCAATCAAGTTTTTGAGCACGCACGTTCAGAATTTAAAGACAATGAAGCCGACGTTTACCGTCAAGGCGACAATATGATTATTCGTCTAAAAGCGATGAGGTTTTCGCCAGGACGTTCCGATTTGCCACCGGCCTCTTTGCCAGTGTTGAGCAAAGTAAAAGACGTAATCGGCCAATTGAGTCCTGAAGACATTGTAGTAGAAGGCCACACCGATTCAACTGGCGCTGCCGAATTGAACAAAAAGCTTTCGTCAGAAAGAGCCGAAGCCGTAGCTAATTACTTCGTATCCGATAAAACTGTGGATTCTTCAAAAGTAGAGGCTGTTGGCTATGGTTTTGAGAAACCAATTGCGACAAATAAAAACAAAGCTGGTCGTGAGCAAAACAGACGTGTTGATATTATCATTAAGCCGTCTCACGCAGCAAGTGTCGCTCAACCTCAAGAAGACGTTCCGCAAAACACACCGTCTTCGGTTGATTAGTTTATAATTAAGTTACATTTCTCTTTCGCTCGGCGCTAAAAGGTGCCGGGCTTTTTGACACTCACTTACAATCTACGCGCTCTGTTGAAGGGGCGTTTCGCCTAAAATCAAAATACTGTCTCATTTTGAAAAATCAATTCGTTTTGATTCACCATTTTTGGCGGCTATCTTGTATTATTAGAAAGGTAACGAGGTAGTGAATGAAAATGCTTTTGGTTTCTACACTTTTTCTAACGTTAGCTTTAAATGTGATGGCCAGCGAAATCGTTGGTTTGAAATCAAATAACCCGCCTCTTACTGGAGAACTAGCGGGCGTAAAAGAGTGTCAGCTCGCGGAAGTATCAGAAGATAGTGTTGTCTTTAAATCGTTTTACTTTAAAGAAAAGGCAAATGGTAACGGCCTTGATGTTTACGCAGTTGCAACAACTGAACAACATCGAATCAAAGCATTTATTCAGCCAACATTTACACAGCCCAAAGTTTCGGTAGTAAATCCACCAAATAAAAATTTATTTGACCTGACCTTCGAGGGCGAAAAGAACAAAGATAAAAGTTCAGTGCTAGATCTAAGTTTAAAACTATGTCTATCTAAAGTTCGTGAAAAAGAATTGGTAGATATTAATTTGTTCCTGCAGCAACAATTGTTAGTGGCAAAAGAAATAGTAGATCAAACGCCGACAATGATCAGAGACGCTCATCAAATGGGATATTTAAAAGGATTTTCTCAAAATATAATGGCATCATTTATTCTAGGTAAGGCCGAGGGCCAACTTGAGGGCCTTGTCGTAGGTTATGAAAAAGGTGCAGCAGATGGTCTTGGAGTAGGTTTTAAGTTAGGTGTCGTTACTACGTTAGAGGCAATTGGTAGTATGAATAGTGGCAGTGATGCATCCGCGCAAGGATTTCAGCGTGTATCTACAAGTCGTCTAACCTCCGATGAAGGAGCTTTTACGCCGGCTATGAAAAAAGCCGTCTATCGTCCGGTCGATTCAGTGAACTCTCATGCGGCTGAACGGAATAAATAAGTCTATTGCAGTGAAAAATTCTCGAATAGTTCATTGGCGATTGTATTTGCAACTTTTCGTTGAGCTGTGACGAGGAAGAGTTCCTCGTAGACACCTTGAAGTTTTCCAATTTCAATTAATTCCCCAGTGCGAATCTGCTTCGATACTGTATGAGCTGCAGCGGGCAGTAATCCCATTCCGTCCGTTGCCATTAGTTTTTTTACGGCAATATCTTGGCTTTCGGTTAATACATCAAGGTGTACCGACGTTAGCTGGCTCCAGTGATCAATGTCGTATCGCATTTTGCTATCGTACGTTGGTAAAAGTACGGGCTGGTCAGACAGAGATGCGGGAAAATTTTTCTTTAAATTTTTAAATTTCGGCGAACCAAATAGAGAAACTTTGTTTTTTGCAATTGATCGGTGACGTAGCCCCTTGGCATTGATGGCTGTCGGGATAAAGTTAGTAACCAATAAATCGGCCCTATGTGCGGCTAATTCACGCATCAGCTCATCCGACTTACCCTCTAGTAAAGTGATTTGGCAGGGGGAAATCTTAATGGCAGCCTTAGTTAGATCCAAAATAGCGTGCTTAGGGATGCTGTCAAGTGAGGCAATACACAAGGAAAGTCGGGTCGGCCTAATTTTATCATGCAAAACCTCATACATTTCCGAGCCGATTTTGAAAATAGTACGGGCATAATCAAACGCAATTTTCCCTTCTTCAGTTAGAAAAAGTTTTTTATGTTGTCGTTCAAATAAGGTGACCCCAATGGAGGATTCGAATTGTTTAAGCTGGGCAGAAAGCGTCGGTTGTCCTAAGCGCAATTTTTCAGCGGCTTTGGATACGCTTTGTTCTTCGGCGATAACTTTAAAATAGAATAGGTGGTGGTAATTGATCCATGGGTTCATAAAGTGATGTTTAAAAGAATGCATCGTATAAAACAATGTATTTTTATATATTTATCTATTTGAGCAATGCAAAATTTTAGTCGATAGTGCGAGATCATATTGAAAGGTTGGATTATGTCACTGTTTCCATTTGTCGAATATTGGCCGTTTTATGCAGGATTTATAGTTTTCGTTTTAGCGGTTTTGGCGTTAGACCTCGGAGTTTTTCATAAAAATGCCCACGAAGTATCATTTAAAGAGTCGGCGATTTGGACCGCTGTGTGGATTTCACTTGCAATGGTTTTCAATTTGTTTCTTTATAAATATAGTGAGTGGACATTTGCCAATGACCCTCGATTGTTGGCCATTCCCGGTTTTGACCCAAGTGAATCGGCTAAGCAGGTAGCTTTAGAGTTTCTCACCGGATTCGTTGTCGAAAAATCACTAGCAATTGATAATATTTTTATATTCGCGGTTGTTTTCTCTTATTTCTGTATTCCTAAAGTGTACCAGCACAGAGTTTTATTCTGGGGTATAATAGGTGCTTTGATCTTTAGAGCAATTTTTGTCGCTTTGGGTGCCGTGCTGATGCAATACCACGCAGTCGTTATTTTCTTTGGAGTGCTTCTGCTTTTTACAGGTGCGAAGATGTTTTTTGCTGGGACCGAAGATCAAGATCTGGAAAAGAACTTTATCGTACGTCAGCTTAAGAAATTTTTAAGAATCCACCCACAGATCGAAGGTCAACAATTCTTCATAAAGAAAGACGGCCTGACATATGTGACTCCGTTGTTCTTGGCTCTTATATTTATGGAGTTAACGGATATTATTTTTGCAGTTGATTCCGTTCCGGCAATTTTTGCGCTCACAAAAGAACCATTAATTGTTTTCACAAGTAATATATTTGCCATCTTGGGGTTGCGTTCGATGTATTTCATGTTGGCGGGAGTGATGGATAGATTTGTCTATATTAAATATGGGCTAGCGGCGGTACTTATATTTGTCGGATTGAAAATGGTCTATCTAAATAGTTTATTCGGTGGCAAGTTTCCGATTACGTGGTCGCTGCTTATTATTGCCTTCTTAATTGGATCGTCCATATTGGCGTCATTTATTATGGATAAACGCAAGCAAAGGGCTATTAAATAGCCCTGGATCCCTGCTAAGGTCTAAATTTACCTCAATATGTAATTAATATGTAAATTACCCTTGAAAGTTTTCTACATATAATTTACATATTGAGTATGAAGAAACGATACGACCCAAAAATTACATTTTTAAGCTCTAAGCCTAAACTTCTTCAATACATAAAAGATGTCGATTTTTCGATGCGGGACGTGATCTCAATTGAAATAAACAAAGGCGAACAGGTCCATCGCTATATTTTTAAAGGGATGGGTTTTTCCTTTATGGTAGAGACCGATTCAGAGTTTTCTTTTTTTAAAAACAAATTAAAAATCAGCGAGATCATGGCGGATCTCTAAACATATAAACAGGAGGTTTTATGGAAATGTATATAGGAAAACAAATCAGCGCGCAGACGATGATGAAAGAAATTAAATCTTTTGGTTTGCATTGCTTAATGCGTCTTCCAGGAGCTGATCGTGTTCGTGGAGCTCTTACGAGTTCGTTTTTAAAATTACTTTTTGTTCCTGTTTTATTTGCGTTGTCGACCTATGCGTCTGACTACTCTGAGGTGCAATCGCTTCGAGTGGTTTTGGATCCCGTTGTGCATAAAATACCAGGAGTTGAGGGTAGCATGATTGGTGCCTGTGTATACGGAACGGATAAGGATCCTTTTAGTCAAAAAGATAGGGGAGAAAGACATCCTGTGGACATGTGTTTAGTGTACTTTGTTAAAGATGAGCCTACAGTTTCACGCATTCGGAAAACTTTTAAAAAACTAAATTTGAATACGTCCGTGGCGATCCGATTTCAAAAAACTTAGGAACTGGCCCCTTACTCTGCGGTTCAAGTAGTATATTTCTGTTGAGCCAACTGGGGCTTTGATTTTGCCCAGCAGGAGCCTGACTCCCATCGGGCACCTAAATGTGATTTGAAATCCTAATGATACGCACAACCGGAATCTTTAATATGGGAATCCGGACTCTGTTTAGAGAACATCTATTCGAATATTCGAGCTGCGCTGCTTTTTAAGACATGCCAGATATATTGTTTTAGGCAAACACGCTATAAATAAATAAAAGAGATAGTGAATTCAAAAATACCCATTTTTTCAGGGTTTTGTGGACATAGTATTCATTCCCAGCCGCAGAGTAAGGGGCCAGTTCCTATGATTCAAAATGAGACGGTAAAATCATTTTTTTAGTAATTTTAAGGAATTTCTCTACAATTAAAGTTCATCCAAAAATAGTTCGATTTGTATGTAATGGTGGGGGAATAATGAAGTCATGGATTAGGGCTCTTTTGAGCTTAGTTATCATTGCTATTCCTGTAATGGTTGCGTTTACTAACTGTGCGCAGAGTGGAGCGGTTGGTATCGAAGGAAATGACAATGTAGCAGATGATACTAATCGTGATTCCCTTGGCGCTCCAAATCCGGGGTCCGGTGATGGTGAGCAACCGGCACTTCCAGAAACGGGCAGTGATTTGTTCACGAGAATTGTGAATATTCCGATTTCTGGTTCGTCAAATCCGACCGATCAAAAAGTAAAAATTTTATTAATTGTCGATAATTCTAAATCGATGCGTCTAGTGCACCAGCGGCTGTCTCAGTCTTTGAATTCGTTGATTCAACCCCTCAAAAAGTTTCATACGGAAATCAAAATAATCACAACATCAGAGGTCATGCGACAAAGTGGGGACGATTTAAATTTGCAGGGTTTTAGTTATAAATCTTGGACATATAAAGAAGGTTCTAAGCCGACGGGTGAAGAGGCCCGCATTCTAAACGCACAGCCAAACGAAACCTACGGTATCTATTCCTATGGAGAGTATCATTTTCTAAATGATAAATATCGCTATAAATTCACTCCGGGTGAGTCGAATATCGAAGCGAAGTTGAATCAACTAAAAGAAGATATCTTGTCCATTTCAGCGAAAACAAACGGCTCACGTCGTGAACAGGGTTTGTGCAATTTACTATTGGCTTTACATGATCGCGGTCCGCATCAGTTTTTTGAAAAGAATGATATGGCGGGAGTCTTGTTAATTAGTGACGAAAATGATCAGTCCTTCTGGAATAACTATGATACGACAGAAAATCGTGTCGCCTGTCGCAGTATGTACATTCATGGGAGTCTACAAGATAAAACGATCGAGAAAGAAGTTGTTAACGATGCCGTAAATTTCAATATCTATGGCGCACGGTATGAAATTTCCTATGACTACAACAACGATGGTGTAACTGAGAAGCGAAATCGCGGCGACAATGGTGGCAACCCATTGCCTTACGACAAATATATGAATTTGCTCGAGGAACTTCACAATAAGAAGACTTTAGCGTGCCCAAAGGACTTCTATGATAAGGTCATTCACGGCTATGCTTCGTATTTAGCTTCCGCAGCGGGGGGATACAACGCAGTCGTTACGGGATGTCGAGTGACCCCAACATGGAGTGCGTTTTATAATTTTGCTATCGATTCAGATGATATTTGTAAAGGCGAAGTTAAACGAGGCGATAAAATCTATGTTGATTTCGCAGAGTATCTTCGCCGCGAAAAAAATATGATTTTAGTGCCAGGTTCATGTGTGCACCATAAATCTAAACGAGCACCCTATCGTGGTTTTGGCGAGTTCTACATTTCAGGTTCTGAAGATCCGGAAACGAATCGTCCACTGATTCGTGATGCGAAAGTGTCACAGGCGTCCATAAAAACCGCCATCTTAAATCAAGCGAAGCGTTTGTTTGGTAAAGAGAAATTCTTTATGGGTAATTTGATTCATAAAGACAATGCGTGCATTAGCGATGCTAAAACTCAATCTCTAGGGACCGACTACGCCAATTTGTTTGCTGGAACTCTTTTTGCCGATCGAATAGTTTCGGAGCCTATTTGTAGTTCAAATTATGGCTCTGTACTAGATGGTTTATCGACTGGAATAGTGGGAACTATAGAGCGAACGTATGTGATCGCTAATCTTAAACCATATGAAATAGTTAATCGTGTATTTATCGTACGTAATGGTGCAAGTGTGCCGTTGTCATCGGTTCAATACATGATCTTGGATGATCGGATTACCTTGGATAGCTCGGTGGTTTTAGTTTCGGGTGACGTCCTGCGTGTAGAGATTCTGAGTATTCCCGAGTAGGTCAGAAATCATAGCGACGGTTCCTTCTGGGTCTTGCCAATGCATTTCGTGGACGGAACCTGGTTTGTGGCGAATACTCCATCCCACGAGTTTCAAGTCATGTTCTTTTTCTTTTGATACAGCAAAACTATTATCGGCTAGAATGACCGTTGCTGGCATGGTCGGAGACAGGGCTCTGAAGTCAAGACGGACCCCCTCTGATAACAATGCGCTGGTCATTTTTGAATCCCACAGTGAGAGCGACTCATGAATCAGTGTGTTCATCGTCGTGGATGTTTCGGGTGGGGTTATTGGGAAGCGATTTCGAATGAAGAGAGGAAGATTTTTTATAAATTTTAGTTTATAAATTTCCTTCATTCTGATGCCGGGATCTAGACATATCAATTTGTTGGGTTGCAAAAACGCAGCGGCTTCAGCAGCAATGCGTCCTCCTAATGAGTGCCCCATGAGTAAATCTAGACCTTTTGGAAGTGTGTCTTTCAGATCTTGAGCGAACTCACGAATGAGGTAGCTTTTCATATTTGGGCTTTCGCCATGTGCACGCAAGTCCACCATAATTACCGTGTAATCGTAACGATCCACTAAAATTTGGGCTACTTCCATCCACGATGTTCCCGACGAAGCAATTCCATGTACCAGGGCAGCCTGTCGAGAGCCTTGTCCTATCTGCTTTGTAGCTATTTTCATAAACCAATCCTTTGGTTATCATAGTTTACAATTCGCAACCTTGAAAGCAAGTCGGAAATTGGAGTTTGCTAATTGATGGGGCCTCGTCAGGCCGTGACGCTAAAATTGAATGGTATGGTCAAACCGGGTGATGATGTATTGATGGTTACTTTGAAATTTTCGAATAATATTCTGATGGCCGCCGAATTAGAAAAAGCGTCGTGCACGAATGAAGCATGCAGTGAATATGGTGCAACTGCATCTTCGTACAAGGTTCTGTTCTATATGCAACAGAACTTAAAATTAAAATTTAAAAAGTAATGAATAATCCAGTAAACCATGCGGCTTACTGGATTATGATTTTAAAGATTTACTTTTCTTGTCCTTCTAATTTCAACATTTCAATAACTAATGAATTAATATTCACTCCTGATTTCGGTGTAAATACTATGCCTGTTGAAATTGGTGTAATTACATATAGAGCCGGATCAAAATTGATGCTTTTAAAGAAAGCCGCCATGTGTGGAGTTCCTAAGTGTAGGTCCAAATCTGCTTTTGTTTTCCAAATCTCATTAAAAATAACAAGGCGTGGATTTGAATGACTACGCTTTAGAACGTAGGCGATGTTTCCTGGTTCTTTACGAGTAAGTTTAATGATATCAAACTGGTTAGCAGCTGCGAAGTAACGCGCTTCTTGGCCGGCTCTTAATACAACCGTCGCTTTATTTAAGTACACACTTGCGAATGAAAATTGAGCCATGAACATACTGATAACTAAAACTAATGCTTTCATATAATAAACTCCTTATTGTTGTTATGCTATTGCGTCCGAACAAGAACGGTTATAAACACCTAACTTGAAATTTGGAATTGGCGAAATTTATATACTTATTATAGGAGTTTACTATGGATATAAACACTAGAAATTTCAGGATATTTTTAGAGGTTATAAAAAGTAAATCTTTCTCTATGGCGGCTCGGAACTTAAAGATCACTCAACCAACCGTGAGCCAACAGATCGCAAAGTTAGAATCTGATATTGGGAAAAAGTTATTTGAACGTCATGGTCATGATTTAATTCCAACAGAGGTGGCACTTAAGCTATCGATCTATGCTGAAGAGGTGATTGATCAGCTGGGAAAATTCAGTGATGAAGTCACTGAGTATACGAATAAACCAAAAGGCTTAGTTCGCTATGCCATGCCCGAGAGCTGTCAGTGGACCCCACATTTTAAAAAAATCGTACATGATATTGTAACGTATCCTGATATTCAGTTTGAGGTCGATATAACACCGGCCTTGCAAGCAGCAGACGGAATTTTGTCGGGTCATTATGATTTCGGTTTTATTACAGGCGACAAACTAACTCCGGAATTGCGCTTTGATAAGTTTTCGGACGAAGTGTATTCGTGCTTAGCTTCAGATAAGAAAATTTTTGAAACGCTTAAATCTAAAGATTTAACTCACGCGCGATTTATTTCTTATCCGGGGTGGGAGTTATTTTTTTCTACCTGGATGAAGAAGAATGGTTTGCTGAAGTCGTTTAAGACTAATGTAGTTAAACCCGTTTTACATATAGGCACATTGGCCGGTGCAATTCACGCCGTAAAAGAAGGCGTCGGGTTTGCTGTGTTACCAAGGCATTGTGTATTTCCCGAGCTAGATGCTGGCGATTTAGTTGAGCTTGACTTGAAGAATGAACCTGCGTCGTGTCCAATTTATTTGTGCCAGAAGGTAGGGCGTAAACAAACCCGTCGTTCAGAGCTTGTTATTGCGCTTTTAAGAAAGGCAAAACTGGAAATTCAGTGATGTTCAACTTTGCGCACAGTTGAAATTAAATTCGCTTGCTTTGAATTCTGAAGTTGGCTTTGATTGAGTTCATGAAAGCACCGCCTATTTATTTAAAAGATGTAGAGAGTAATCCAAAACCGGGACCGTATTTAGATCTGCTTAATGCTACAAAGGCAAAGGGCATCGAACCTTGGCCAATATGGCATTTATTTAACTATCGTCCTGAGGATACGATTCATTTAGCGCGCTTCACTCAAGGCATCATGCACACAGAAGCTCCGATTGAGCCTAAGCTTCGTGAATTGATCGCGGCTTATACATCGTATTTAAACAAGTGTGACTTCTGCATGAAATCGCATGCAGCGGTAGCGGGGGCCATGTACAACGATCATGATTTTGTAATGTCGGTGTTAAATGATATGGAAAAATCAGCGCTACCAGAGAAAGAAAAAGCTCTCTTAAGGTACGTACAAAAAATCACTTTAAATCTGCCGGATACAGGCGAATCCGACATCCAAGCCCTGAAAAAAATCGGCTGGGACGACGGCAGCCTCTATTTCGTTATCGCCGCCTGCGCCTTATTCAATTTCTACAACCGCTGGATCACAGCCAACGGCGTAAAGCCTCTCTCCGACGAAAACCACAAAACTGTAGGTAAAAACCTAGCACTCGGCGGCTACGACCCATCAACCAGAGTCAAAGTCCTAAAAGGTACCAGCTCCTAAAAGGTCGCAACAGTATAGGAACTAGAGTCAAGCGTGTATTCTTTCTCTAAATTCGATCTGTCATGCTGATAATAGGCTGCTTATTATGTTTATTGATTCGTGATCTGAAAAATTGGTGCCGAAAACCAAATCGAAGTGCGGTTTTTCTAAGTGGATCTATATCGGTATTCAGCCACTCGAGAGTTCCTTTCAAATCGCTTTTTAGAGTGGTGTCTTCGGCTAAAGGCAATTTGATATCAGTCAATCCCAGCTTCATCGGTAAAGTGCTAAAGGGGTAGCTCTCAACTCGCGTGCAAACTCCAGCCGATACGGGATTCCGATAGTTATATTTGTATGCGTTTAAAAAATAATTTGGATGTTGAAGAATACATTTGTAGTGGCGTCCGGCAAAAGTTTCGTTGATGCGATTTCCTTCACGAGTGAGACGAAGGCTAGTTCGGCGCATAAACTGAAGCATGCATGAGCTGATGTTTGCATTCGGAGTCGAAGCAATCAAGTGGAAATGGTTACTCATTAAAACAAAGCTGTGTACAACTAAGTTTTTATCTTTAATGGCATATGTGAGTTCTTCGCACATGATATTCCAAACTCGATTCATCGGAAGGGTAAACCACTCTTGGTTTATACAACGCGCGGAAATATTGTAGGGAAATTCTGATTGAAGTATCGTTTTACATCTCGGCATCTCGTAGAGAAAAGCAAAAGGTGTGCGAGGGTAGGCGCCTCCGTCGACGTCCTCAGATTCGAGTGCGAAGCGTCGGACTTTTAGGAGCTGGTACCTTATTTGGTGTTGTCTCTTGGGTCCCAGCCGGTTTTGGCGCGCCAGATGTAGAGTTGTTCTACTTTTGTTCGGGCCCATGGGGTTTTTCGCAGGAATTTTAGGCTGGATTTGATACTGGGGTTTTCTATGAAGCAGTTGATGCGGATTTTTTCGCTTAGGCGTTGCCATCCGTAGTTGGCGACCAGGGCTTCTACCATCATTTCTAAGGTGACACCCTCTGGAGGTTCTCTGCGGATTGGTTTCTTTTTATCCTCGTTCATCGTGGACTGGTACGTATCCTATTTCCACATAGAAGAGTACTGGTAGATTTCACTTTTGGCAGTTTTTTCAACACAAAGTGTAAGCTCGCCCGTTAAAGCCGACTCGCATTTGCCGTTAGAAAAATCGTCCGAAACCATTTTCACAAATTTACCAGAATCAAACGTTACCAGCGTAAGTGTCGAGTTTTTTAGCGTTTCAAATTTGACTACGCGGCCGCAAATAGTCTCGGCAGTAGTCGCTTGAGACAAAGCTGCGCCCACAAGCACAAGAATAGCTAGTTTCATAAATCCTCCAACAAATCGTATCTATAAGCTGACTATCACTACAACTTTTCAAAACGGTCAACAGGAAAGGCAAATATTCATTTTTTCAAGCGTTTTTCAAACAAACGCTTAAAAAAAAGCTAGACACGTTGATAAGTCGCGCATGATGATTTCATACATGCCGATTGTCCAAGGGGTATTTTTAAGGACTTTCGGTTTTTTATATCATGGAGGGAATATGTCTCGTTTTATCAAATCGATAGCTATTGCTATATCTTTACTAGTGAGTTTTCAAGCTCATGCGGTCTTTGTTCCAGAGGAGTTGTCAGGTCCCATCGACTTGAATGATGCTACGAACTCGCCGTTAACGGAGCCCGTCGAGTTCACACAGATCGTTAAGAATATTGAAACGATTTACAAACCTATCGCTAAAAAGTTAGGTGGAAATTTGAATATCAATGCGCAATGGGGTAGCGACACACCCAATGCCTTTGCGAAAAAAATGTTCGGCAGCTGGCAAGTGGTGATCACAGGTGGGTTAGCTCGTCATCCGTCCATGACAAAAGATGGGATCGCGTTAGTCGTTTGCCATGAAATTGGCCATCACTTGGCTGGTTTTCCGTTTGCGCAAACAGGCTTGGCGGCAATTCTTGGTATGGATTGGGTAGCAAATGAAGGTGAATCTGACTATTATGCAACTCAAGTGTGCTCTCGTAAAATTTGGGGAAACCAAGTAAAGCAAAACGAAGTCTTCCGCTCAACCGCATCGGCTCAAGTTAAAGCCGAATGTGATAAAGTATGGACTAAGGAAGCTGATCAGAATCTGTGCTATCGCACGGTGACGGCATCAGAAGCATTGGCGGATGTTTTAGCGTCACTCAGTAAACGTGGCAGCCCGCAGTTACACACGCCTAGCCAATCTGTTGTTGGAGCGACATATTCTGGTCACCCAGAAGCACAATGTCGTTTAGACACCTATCTACAAGGCGCTATTTGTCCAATGGGTTGGAACGATCATGTAGTTCCTGGTAAAAAATTACCGGGTGGTAAAAAAGGTATCGCGGCAGAAAAACAAGCCGCAATGACATCGTGTACGAAGGCCAGCGGCTTCGAAGTAGGCTTACGTCCTTCATGCTGGTACAAAGCTAGAATGTAGTTCTAGAATCTACAGAGTTAATAAAAAGGGAGCCAATGGCTCCCTTTTTTATTTGTTTAGGTGAATACTTTTAATTTACAAAGCCAAAATTTCAGCAATGAATGAATCAAACTGTTTGCGAGCGCGTGCGTCTGCTACGGCATTGTAAGCAGCTCCTTTAGAAATATCTGTTCCGGCTTTTTTATTTGTGAATGAATGAACCGCGCCGCTGTATTTTACAATTTGGTAGTCCACTTTTGCTTCATCCATTTCTTTTTGAAAGGCATCGACCTGAGTTGCTGGAACATAAGGATCGATGGCGCCATGAAGAACTAGCACTTTCGCTTTGATGTTTTTGGCTTCCTTTGGGTCGACTGAATCTAGATTTCCGTGATACGTTACAACACCCGCAAGGTCAGCCCCTGTGCGAGCTAAATCTAAAGCCGTCATGCCGCCAAAGCAGTAGCCCAGCACTACGATTTTCTTTGGATCGACTTTTTTGTTTTCTAAAAGTAACTTATAGCCAGCTTTGATGCGTTCTTTTAAAAGTGCGCGATCTTTTTTGTAGATCCCTGCTGTTTTTCCCGCTTCGTCTGCGTTTTTTGGTCGCACACCTTTGCCGTAGATATCAACAGCCAGAGCCACCGCGCCTTTGTCGGCTAGTTTTTCAACTTCTTGTTTGTTGTCGTCTGATAGACCCATCCAATCGTGCACGATGATGAATCCAGGAACTTTTTTCTTTTTGATGGGTGTTTCGGCTATGTAGCCTTCTAGTTCCGTGTCTTTTTCTTTATACACAACGGTTTTACCTAAACCATTTGCGAACGTTTCAATAGAAACTAAAAATAGGATTGCCGTAAGTAATGCTTTCATCTGTAACTTCCTTTAGTTTAATTTGTTGGTTTGCTTGCGTGCTAACCAGTTATTGAATTCTTCTTCTAGGATATCCATCGGCAAAGCACCTTTGCCCAAAACTTCTTTGTGAAATTCGCGAATATCAAATTTAGCTTGCAGTTTATCTTGCGCACGTTTTTTCATTTCTTTAAATTTCAGCTCGCCAATTTTGTAGGCCAAAGCTTGTCCTGGCCAAGTGATATAACGATCGATTTCGTTTTCCGATTGCAGGCGATCTTTAGGAATGTTGTCCATGAAGTAGTCTAGCGCTTTTTGTTTTGACCAACCCATTGAGTGCATACCTGTATCTACTACCAAACGAACGGCGCGCCACATTTCATACGAATGCTGGCCGTATTTAGAGTACAAATCTTTGTATAAGCCCATTTCGTCGCCCAGGCTTTCGGAGTATAATCCCCAGCCTTCCACAAATGCCGTATAGCCTTCATTTTTTCTGAACTCTGGCAAATCACCCAGTTCTTGTGCGATCGAGATTTGTAAGTGATGTCCTGGAACAGCTTCGTGTACTGTTAGAACTTCCATTTCCCATTTAGGACGTGATTTTAAATTGTAGGTGTTAGCTTCAAAATATCCGGCGCGTCCTGATTTTAAACTACCGCCGTAGTAATAGGCAGTCGGTGAGTTAGCCGCTTTGTAGGCCGGCATTTCGCGAACACCATAGGGCAATTCGGGCATTTTTGAAAATAGACGTGGTAGTTCTGGATCAATTTGTTTAGCAATACTGCGGTACTCACTAATCAAGTCTTTTGGATTTGTAAAAAAGAACTGTGAATCTGTTTGAATGAATTTGTGAAACTCAGCTTTAGTTCCTTTGAATTTTAATTTAGCACGAACAGCATCCATATCTTTGTTGATACGAGCTACTTCCGCTAAACCCATCTCGTGAATTTGCTTTGCTGTTAAGTTCGTTGTGGTGTGATCTTTAACCAAATATTCATACCACTTGTCGCCATTTGGAAACGAAGTTATAGCGATATCTGTGCGGCAACCTGGAATATATTTGTTCACGATGAATGTTTTTAGTTTTGCTAAGCTTGGGATGACATTTTCAGAAATTAATTTTTCTGCGCGGGCCATCATAGCTGTCTTGGCCCCGGCATCCATTGATTCAGGCATGTCCGCAAAAACTGTATAGATAGGATTTGATTTCGCATCTTTGGTCAGAACGGTATCGAACTGCTTTGGCACCGACTCCATCAAAAATTTTACCGGTGTAATTTTGCGCTTAAGCCCCTCTTCTAAAAGAGCCATCGTTTGTTCGACGTACGTAGGAAACGATTCCAATCGAGCCAAGCGATCTTCATAGTCCTTCAAAGTCAATTTTGGAGCACTCATCATTAAATCCACGACGTCCATATGAGCTCCGCCCAATTGATCGACGATTAAAAACTCAGACGGAAACACAGTAGCTTCAAGTTGGGTTTTAATTTTTTTTGTTATCAGTTTTAACGTAAGTTTGCCCTGCTCATTTAATTTCTTAGCGTTGATTTTTGAAAGCAACTGTTCGTGACACTTTGGTAAGTGTTTACGCTTTTGGATTGTCGCCATGGAACGATCGCTCCAGCGATTATCGTGTCCAGGGTAGGCCAGGTAGGTTGCCCATTCAGGGTATTCCTTCATCCATTGGCCCCAGATGAAATCCAGACTTTGATTTAGCTTTTTGTTTTGATCGGCAACGCTCGCCAATTTTTGAATTTGCGATTCGCATTCGGCGATAGCTGGGTACTTAATTTCGTTAGCGTGGGCTAGCCCGACAACAACAAAAGAAATTAATAGGCTAGAGAGTGTTAAAATAAGTGGGTTCATTACCTTAGACTGAGATCTCATTTTTCTACCTCGTATTCGTTTTTTACGCGATTTGTGGTTAATATAGAATAGATACATGAAAACTATTATTTTAATCTGTTTGTTTGTCTACACTTTATTGCTGCCGCGACAATCCTTGGCGCAGGCCTGTACGCCTAGCTCAACGATGCAAACAGCATCGGCGTTTGCAAAATTTTGTAGGCAGAATTTACTGCTATCTAATTCTGACATGAACTGTGAATTAAAGGGCGTTGTGTATCAATGTCGTGGAAAAGTATCAGGTTATTCTGAACCTGTGCGTATCTATTTCAAGTCAGATATGAAAGCCCCTACGGGTTTAAAAATTCATTTTCATGGTCACTATAATGATGAGCAGGGTGAAAAGGCTTGGAACTATCCCTTCAGTGAAAAAAATGGAAACTATGCGCACATGCTCGCTGAGTCTACCCGGCAGAACATTTTAGTCGTTCCTGAAAGTCGTGGTAAGGTGAAGACATACATAAACGAGCTCGCAACCCCGCCCAAGTGGTCAGCCTTTGTTACGCAGTTAGAAACTCAGATGGGGATACGCTCTAAAATACCGGTATCTGTTTCCGGCCACAGTGGTTCCGATGTAATGCTCAATGCGATTGGTAAAATGTGTGCTGATAAGTCTTGGGATTGTTCACGCATTAAAGCGATGGGGCTATTTGATGCGAACTATGGGCGGCTAGTGAATGGAGAGTTAGTGGGTCGAGACGGTTTAAAAAGTTTAGTAAATACCGTTGTTCAAAATCAGGGGAAAATATATATTCGCGACGCGAAGAGTGTTGGTCTAGAAGCCGTTAATAATGTGCTAACGAAAGGTGTAGCTGCCAATGTGGTTGATCATCGTGTTGTGATCACTAATCATATGGCCATCATGAAAGATGGCGATTTTTCAAAATTTTTAGATTTGTAATTAGAACGAGTAATAGCCAACTAAGCAGCTGCATGAATCCGGGTAGTTATTGCTATAGGCATGCTTTGTGTTGGCCGGGATTTCGATACGGTCACCCGGTCGAAGTAACAATTGGTTACCAGAAATATTACATAGCAATTGACCTTCAGTGATGATGCGAATTTCTAATAAGTGATGGTAATGATCTTTGATCACTGTACCGGAGTCAAATTTTTCAATTTTAAAATCCTGATCATCACGAATGTGATAATATTTTTTGATTTTATCAATGGACAATTCTTGTGTCCCTTGCCAGCGTGAAATAATCATAATGTCGTCCTTAATTTTGCGTAATCGATAGCGTGATAGGTAAAAATTATATCAGCGCCTGCACGTTTGATCGAGGTTAGAATTTCGATCATGGCTTTGTCTTCGTCGATCCAGCCATTTTGACCTGCAGCCTTTACCATCGCGTATTCACCACTCACATTATAAGCAGCGACAGGATGTTTAAAGTAGCGTTTCGCTTGCGTGATAATATCAAGGTAACTCAGAGCTGGTTTAATCATCACGATATCGGCGCCTTCTTTGATGTCCAAATCAATTTCTTTGATGGCTTCGCGTGCGTTTCTGTAATCCATTTGATATGTCTTTTTATCGCCGGCGCGTGGAGCCGAATCTAAAGCATCACGGAACGGACCGTAAAACGAAGAGGCATACTTTGCTGAGTAGGCTACGATACCAGTATTGGATAGGCCTTCGCTTTCCAGGGCTTTGCGAATCTGGCCGACGCGTCCATCCATCATGTCGCTTGGGCAAACGAAATCAGCACCGGCTTGGGCTTGTAAGACAGCCATGCGAGCTAGGACGTCTAGTGTTTTATCATTTACGATTTCGCCATTTTCAACGATGCCGTCATGTCCGTCAGAGTTAAACGGATCTAATGCCAAATCAGTAAATAAATTTACCTCTGGGAAGCGATCTTTAATTTGCTTAATGGCTTCGTAAAGGAAACCATTTTTATTTAAAGCCTCTGTTGATTTTGCATTTTTTAATTTGTTATCGATGTTAGGAAATAAGGCATAGTTATTAATACCTAATTTTTTCCAGCCCGCTATTTTTTGCAAAAGTGTGTCGACACTCATGCGGTATTGCCCCGGCATGGATTTGATTTCTTGAAAGAAGTTTCGGCCTTCTTGTATGAAAACAGGGTAGATTAATTGGCTAGCCTGTGGCAGGGACGTCTCGGCAACCAGGTCGCGAATGAATTGGTTTTTACGAATACGTCGGGGCCGTTTTTTCATAACATACATAGAAACTCTCCGTGTCTAACATTTACTCAATAGAATTTCATTGTCAATCTGCGGCTTTAGCAGAAATTCGCTTGAATACTAGGCGGTCTTCCCGTTGAATAACGGGGAACATTTTAAACCCAGAAAGAGGTGAAATATGGCTACTTCGAAGGCATTTATTCTTTTAGTGATGGGCGTTTTTGGTTTCAGCGCATGGGCTCAAGTAGGCACCAAGCCAAAAATAGAACGACCATTTGATTTTAAATGTACGACTGAGTTTCCAACGACCTCGTTTTGGTTTGCCGAGGACGGTGATTACTTCAATGTTCGTGTTATGCACCACAATGGAACTCAATATGCTCCATTTGCTCAGCGCATGATTGTTCCTAACGATATGGCAGGACTATTACAGAAGTCTGAGGTCGCTAAAAACACGGGTTCAGACATCATGCTTCGTTGGGACAAGAAAAACTGCAAACGCTTAAGCGACGAGATTTTTAGCTGCGTTGGCGGCGGAGAAAGTCTAACGTCCGCAAAAAAAGAGATCAAACCATGGCTCATTAGCCGCAGTGAAACGATCACAAGAACCGCCAACGGCGAGTATAAAAAAACCACAGTGACCCTAAGCTACGAAATCCAAGGCGAAAGCCACGATTATCTAATGGACTACGCACCTCATGAGTGTCGCTTCGAAGAAGCGCAGTGAGGACTTCGAAGAAGCGCAGTGAGGACTTCGAAGAAGCGCCATGAAGACTTCGAAGAAGCGCTGTAAGGACAGCGCTTCTAGTAGAAAGCAAAATTTAAATTTTCTTTTTAAGGTTGCTGCGATTCTTCCGCATCAAAGCCTAAACGTTTTCCGAAGTTGCGAATATGATCCCACATATTTCCGAATCGGCCGCTGTTTTTCCCGCTGTTTTGCGCCGCTAGCTGAGAGCCGCTGCGGTTTGCACGTGGCGGTAGGCTGCTGAATGCTGCTTCTTCAGCACGTGATTCAGCAAGTTGTTGCGGGGTTGGATTAACTGGCTCTGGACGAGCAGGAAGTTTTGGTATTCCAAGGAACTCAGCGACCTCGGCATCACTAGAGTCACGGAACCAAGACATTAAATCTTGGAAGTAACCTTTATACCAGTCACGTGATCGATGGATGTTTAACCCTAGTTGAACCGGATCATAGGCTCCTAAGCTAGGTGTAAACTTATCGCTGTCCGTGATGTAAAAACGTAATGTTCCATCCGAGTTTTGCTTTTTGAAATGCTCACCCCACTGGCGAGCCGTATAGACTTGGTCGTAACTAGGAACGTTGTCGATAACGACCCACGTATTGTCAGGTAAGCGCACCATATGGCCGATGTGAAATTGCCATGTAATACCGCCAGCGGCCATCGGTCCAACGGCCCAGATTTTTTTGATCGAATCACGATCAATCCCTAGACGCATTAACATTAAGTCAACGTAACAACCACGACCAAAGCAATAACCGATTTCAGTGCCTCGTTGTTGGTATTTATCAGATGCGTAGGAAGAAACGACTGGGTGTTGTTCGATCGACATTAATACTCTTTCCGCGAGTTCTTTGCTTGGAAGGAAATCATGACGGCGATCAGACGCATCGTCCGGGCGGTACGCATCTAGCATGGAAAATGTGGCTTCGTTTAGTTCAGCGATAATTTGTTGAGTTGTCCAGCGACGCTTTCCATATTTAGCGGTAAGGGCGTCGATTGCCTTGTTCGGAATCGTATTTTGCGAACCTTTATATTTAATTCCAGAAGCGACTTGGTTAACTTCTTGAGAACGATATTGAAGAAGATCCACATTCAATAAAGATGAAAAATAGTCTTTAGTTTTTTGAAGTTCAATGGGGTCTTGCGGTTTGTACGTATTAAACTTTGCACGGGTTTGATTACCGTAAAACTGAATGCAGGCTTCATTAGTCGCAAATGATTCAGACGAGAATGTGGCAATAAGTGCAACAGAGATCAAAAACAGATTTGTTTTATTCATAACGTACCTTTGTGGTTTTTTTACTCGAGTAGCTACGTGCAAACCTAGGTGCAAGTTATGGATGGTATAAAAACGTCTACGGGATTTTCAGGTGTCTACGATTCAGTCAGAGTGACAAAATATAGGGGCCTAAAGTTCTACAATCTGAGCCGGGTAGTAGGTCGACGATTTTTTTTGCTTAATTCGTTCGACATTAAAATCGACTATGGCCCTTTGGAAACTATCTCGGATTAATTGAAGAGTATGCGGGGATACCTCGCCATTCAGCGGGTTTACTAGCAAATTAACGGCACCTGTATTCATATTAACGGTTTTGAAATCAACGGCAAAAGTTAGATTTC
>ERZ761610.250-NODE-250-length-47896-cov-49.478105_pt1 | contig 47896 bp, 41 predicted proteins | sample MGYA00512164_ERZ761610 | MGnify/ENA primary metagenome ERZ761610 (study PRJEB28899, sample SAMN02850038) | bioreactor sludge metagenome | biome: EBPR Sludge; feature: EBPR Bioreactor; material: flocular biomat | place: Australia: Thorneside Wastwater Treatment...
AATCAAAATATTTGTACGTATTTTTTGTAAATTTCATTTTAGCTTTCGAAATAATCCAAATCTTTTCCGTACGTTTCATCCAGCGTCCAGATACTTAACAACGCCAACGCGAAAAACAAACCACCTACGATCAGTGCAGCCTTATCTGCAGTCACAAAATTTGTTTTTAAATATAGGAACATACTGACCACCAATGCGGCTGCCCCGCGAACAAAATTTGGAACCGTCGTCGCAACAGTTCCACGAATATTGGTACCAAACTGTTCCGCAGATACCGTCACTAAGACCGCCCAGTATCCAGCCGCAGACCCTAGAAGGAAGCAAATAAAGTAAATACCATCGGCTGTTAAACCTTTGACGTTTAAATAAACCAAAATCAATGCAAACGCGACGGCTAGGCATACAGTAATTGCTTTGTTTCTAGATTTTAAAAGCTGACTTAACATACCACTTATAAAATCACCCATCGCAAGACCAATAGATCCCCATAGAAGAGCATTACCCGCACTCACAGTCCCCTGAACATCCAAGCTTTGTGTCAGTTCAGGAGAAAACGTAAACAACACTCCGGTGATGAAATAAACAGGAATACCCATGAATATACATTTTAAGTATTTCAACAAGCGGCCTTTCTTCATCAACATAGATAGATTTCCGCGCTCAACATTATTGTTTTGAGTTTTTTCAAACATTCCACTTTCGAACACACGGAAGCGAGTCACTAAAAGCAACAGACCCATCACGCCGCCCATGATATAGGCAGATTTCCAAGCAATGTGCTGTCCAAAATAAGCCGCCGTTACCGAACCCAACAAGCCGAGCGTCGCCACGATCGTTGTTCCATAACCTCGCGTTTCCTTCGGTAGAGATTCTGCAACTAGAGTAATTGCTGCACCCAATTCCCCTGCCAAACCAATCCCGGTAATAAAGCGACATATTGCGTAACTATTTACATCCCAAACAAATGAATTGGCGATGTTTCCAAGCGAGTACAAAACAATAGATCCAAACATGACACTCAGTCGCCCGCGTTTATCAGCCCACACCCCCCAGAGCAAACCACCAATCATCATTCCGATCATCTGCGCATTATAAAGAAGAACACCTGAGCGCAAAATCTCTTGAGGATCAGTAATACCAAGGTCTTTAAGGCTGGCTACGCGTACGACGCCGAACAATGTGATATCAAACATATCGACAAAATAACCAAGACCGGCAACTAAAACTGTTAGATTAATAGCAGATGTGAACTGCTTAAAAGAAGACTTAGTAGATACTGATTTTTCAGACATTTTCCACTCACTTTTTTATTGTTGAGTTTAAATATCTAAAAACAGAAACTAAGTCATTAGGAAAATAATTTAGATAGAATTGTCGTTCGTTGCTGCAACAAATTCGCAACCATCAAATTTTTTTGTATGGCCTTTGGCGCGTAATTTAATCTCGCCTGTACCACGATTTGTCGCGGTATCCATATCGACATTAACTTCAGTTCGATCATCAATATGAAATGAATACGAAACCTTTCTTGTTGATTCTACCGGATTAATTTGCTGACGAATCTGCCTAGAAAGCGAAGTCTTAGGACGGCCCTTTTCATGAACGCTAAGTCGGTATCGCTGTGAATGAGTGTCAAAGTAATATACTTTGTCTTCTGGACCCATAATTGAGCATTTGATGCGCTCTTGCTTTTCTGCAGAAAGAGCAAAGGTTGAGATAAAAATCACTAACATGAAAAATATCATTTGGCTCATATATACATCCTTCTTACCGATCTACACCTTTAGACAGCAAAACTGATTCCTATTTCACTTTGAAACGTTTGAGCATAAAAACTGTGTCAAAAATAGAAAATCAACGCCAAAAACAATGGGCCGACTCCGGTTTTCTCAAATTTCGGCTAACAGAGTGTCCTTTTATGTCCCACGTCCTCAAGGGATCTTTAGTTAAGCTTTGAGGCAAACGCGACGATTCGTATACAGCATGAAATTGACCGTAAATGCATCAATCCGAGCAGAGCTATTTGATATCCAAAAAACGTTGGTTAAAGTAATTTCGATCGCTGCCGGCGGAATTATATTTCTAGCAGGCGCACTGTTACAGCTACTACACCCGGCAGATACAATGGGATTGCCTCATCGCATTTGTATTGTGTCTCTTTTTGGGATAACAGCTTTTATCGCCTCGAGAAAAAAACTATCGTACCGTATAGTCGAATCAAGTCTTGCACTATCGTCCGCACTTTTTCTATCGCGAATGTTCATTATGTATTATGACTCTGGCCTGGCCCCAATCCACATTATCGTTATTTTACTAGCGTCTGTTGGATTAAGTGGTGTCTTTATATACAAGGCGTCCCTGATCATCATTAATATTCCATCTTTGATTTTCTTGATTTACACCTCTTCGTATCCGCCACCTCAACAAGCAATGCCAATCAATACTGGTTTCGTTTACTTAGTATGCGCAGCGATTGTCGGCTATTTTTTAACATTACAAAAAGTTTACCTGATTAATAAAAGTCTTGCGTTAGAATTTCACAAAAATACCGTTATAAACAATCTACAAGAGGGGGTCATGCTTTTAGATGCAAATGGAAAAGCAGTCACTATGAACGAAGCTATGTGTTCCATCTCCGGGTTAGATAGAACTCAAATTGCAAATCGAGCCGATCTTGCTCGAAATTGGCAACCACTAGAAGCCGATAGTATTACGCCACTCAACGCAGACAAATTCCCGTCTTTAGTCGCTTTATCAACAGGAAAAGCAGTCAAAGATTTTCCAATGGCAATCAAACGCGCCGACAACCACATATCTTATTTGGAAGTTACAGCAAATCCTATCCTTTCACAGGCGCAACCACACAAAATCGAATTTGTTTTAGTTACGGCTCGGGATGTCTCGGAGCTAAAAAAGGCCCAAGACGTGATTGAAAATCAAAAACTACAAACCTTAGCTAACTCCAAACTCACAGCACTTGGAGAAATGGCAGCAGGTATCGCTCACGAAATCAACAATCCACTTACAATTATCTTAGGACGAGTAGACCACATGAGACGACTTGTTACCTCAGGAAAAGCCTCTGAATCCGAACTAAATCAAAGCCTTGATAAGATTTTAAATACGACATATAGAATTTCAAAAATCGTCAAAAGCATGAAATCTCTCTCACGCGAACACGAAGGCGATGATTTCGTTCACTCAAATCTTAAGGAGATTATCGACGACATCATCAATGTTTCAAACGACCATTTTAGCAAAAACGAAATTAAGGTCACCTCTGCTATCGATTCCAGTTTAGAGCTTGACTGTAATCCCGGCCTAATTTCTCAAGTATTCATGAACCTTTTAAGTAATTCAATTGATGCGATCAAAAGCCAAACTAATGATCGCTGGGTTAATATCGAGGCTCACGTCAAAGACGCCACCTTATACATTTCCTTCAGCGATTCCGGCCCCGGTATTCCTTTGAACATCCAAGAAAAAATTATGCTACCTTTTTTTACTACAAAAGAAGCAGGAAAAGGCACAGGAATCGGACTAAGCCTTTGTCGCACAATCATAACTAATCACAATGGCAAACTCTATATCGACAATGAATCTAAAACCACCACATTTAAAATTGAACTTCCAGTTAGACAATCTAAAAACCAAAAATACAAATCCGCTTAATTCTATTTATTGAAGGAAACATTATGAACGGCCGAGCTGTTCATGACCTGATCTACTATTTTTAACTGAACCGTAATAGTGCCCGAAGGTAATGAACTTATATCCAAAGTTCTAGACCACACCCCACCTAGACACTGAATCGCAAATGTCATGATTGAATTCACCTTAACAGTGACTGTCGCATCCTCGGAGCACGTTCCCATAAGAGGTAACTGATTTGCATTTACCAACACAGATCCATCGGCTGGTGATGCTAAAGCCATTTCTGGCGCAATTGAATCATGTTCAATACTGACAAACGCACAATCAGATTCTCTGTGACTATTTCTAAATTTGACGTAGAAAAAATTTATCTCATTTGATTTCTGCAACGTCCATTGTTTAAATGCCTTAAATGGCTCCCAAACCCCGCCGATATTACAGGCGCTCTCTTGGGTGATATACATCTCTTCCGCTCCAACTGCGGACAGCTGAAGCGCAACCGCTAAGTCTGGCGTGATACTTGCTCCATTATTTACTTTCAAGACGATCTGAAATCCGTCAGCATTATGAACACCACGATCAGACGTCTCTGCGCCAACATTGTCTGCGTTGGGTCCATCACAAGAAATGACCACAACAGAAACAATTACTAAAAGAATGGTTTTAGCGACTAAAAACATGGCCTATCGTTGTCGGGTTCAGAGTCCATGTACTTGAGTTTTTTGAGTAGTCAAATTGAGACGCCTCGATTCTGAACAAAAAAGTGTTCTCAAAAAATAAAAAAGGAGGCCCTTGAGCCTCCTTTAGCAAAACGAGTAGCTTTAGAGAAAACTATTTCGTCATTTTTTCTGTCATTTGGTAATAATTTTTTCTCATCTCGTCGGCGATGTGAGCACCTGATTTTAAATACTCTTGAGACAAACGAGATGCTTCGTTTACTTGAGTGTAAACGTGATCAGTGTATGTCTGACCCCACTTCATCACTTGATCAAGTAGAGTTTGAGTTGTTTTAACTTGATATCCATAAATTTCTTTCCAAGCATCTTGTGCTTGTCCAGCATAATTCAATAATGGATTCTCAGTTGTAAATTCTTTGTGAGCGGCCATTGATTCCTCCTTGGCTGTGTTATGTTCGATTTCTTTAACTTCTCTGTGTGGTCGTCTTGAGTCCGTATTTTTCGCAGTCATACTTACCTCTCTTTAAATCAAGTATGTGACTATTTTAAAAATTACGTCAAAACATTTTTTGCTGCAATTGCAGCATGATGTATAGAGTGGAAATTCTACTTTAAAAACCAATTTTTAAAAATATCTTTAGTTGAACCAGTTAATAACGGATTTAGCTCAAAAATCATTCGAATGGATTTATCAAAATATGGGGACCAGAATTTCTTTAACCAAGAATCATTCATGCGCACCATAATTTCCAAAACCTCTTGAGGAATCAAATCTGCTTTTCCCTGATGCATAAGGATTTGCAGTAGAATTTCACAGGTAATATCTTTGTTCGTGGCAACCTCCACCACTTTGATTTTCTTACCTTCAGTCAAGTAGCTCGATATATCTTCAAGGTTAATATAGCTCTTGTGATTCACGCTATAAAGTCTGCGATTTTCATATTTTCTAATTAGAATATTTGCACCAATATCTAATACTTCAGTATTTACTCTTTTATTTTTTGATTCTGTTTTTCTACTTCTATCATTTTTTTTCATAATAATTTTTTTTGATGTTCTAAAAGATTGCAACTCGGTTTTAGTCTATGTTTTACTAATTACATCTTATTACGTGAGGTGGCTATGTTAAAATGGATGGATCAACTTCAGCTCGCTAAAACAGACATGAAAAACCTTCTTTCCTCTAAGTCGACAAAGGAATTCGAACTTAAAATGGAAGTGATTTTAGAAAAACTCAGCACTAATCCGCAGCTATTAAATACACTATCAATCCTTCTTAACACTCAATCTCAGCTGAAATCGTTGATGAATTTCGGATTTGAAAAACTATGGAAAAACATTCAACTTCCTAATAAAAAAGATCAGGAACGCACACTATACATGCTTCATGAATTGCAATTCAAAATTCACCAAATGGAAAAAGAAGTATCTCGTCTGAAGCGTCCATACGGCGACGTCTCTGGTTTAAACAAGAAAAACTCAGAATCAAGACCCCTTACTGTTATAGAAAAACGAAAAGCAGATCAAGTCGCTTCGAAGATGGTGTAATGATGAGTTTGTTTAATATAATTCCCGAATCACTGAACTTAAAAGAGAAAATCAGTCCGTTTCTTAAAAACAAACTACCCATCGCGCCTACAGCATACGATACCATTGCACAAGTAGGCGGAATGAAGTTATTGAAATTCAAGCGACCAGCTCATGCTGCAAACAATCCTCTTCACACACCGCTGTTTATTATTCCATCTATGATCAATAGGTATTATGTTTTAGATCTACTTCCTGGAAAAAGCTTCATCGAATACCAACTCGCCCAAGGGATGGATATTTATTTATTGGACTGGGGTACACCGTATGATGAAGACAACTGGATGTCGCTAGAACAATTGATTAGTCATCGACTGGATTACTTTATCGACATGGTCACTTCAGATTCAAAAGCAGACAAAGTAAATATTTTAGGTCATTGCCTAGGCGGCACTTTAGCCACTATCTACACGATACTGTTTGGTGACCGCATAAACGGATTAATGCTCCTAACAGCACCTATTGATTTCGAACACGGTGGAAAATTAGGTCTATGGGTTAAGCAAAATCAATTTCGACCAGAAAGCGTAACCAAAGCCTACGGCCATATGCCTTGGTGGGTGCTACAGACATCATTTCAAATGTTAAAACCGATGCTGCCTTGGTATAAACTAGAAAAACTTATGAAGGAAATGAACAACCCCGAGTTCATGAAAAATTTTTGGGCGCTTGAGGTTTGGAGCCAAGACAACGTTTCGTTTCCGGGCCGCTGCTTCATCACACTAATTGATGAACTTTACAAAAAGAACGCTTTAGTCAAAGGTGAAATGTATTTACACGGCAAAACGTTGTCACTCAAACACCTCCAAAGTCCTGTTTTAAACATCGCAGCTACTGACGACCACATAGTTCTTTTCAATTCCACACTCCAAAACTATCATCTAGGTAAGGATGTTGATTTTGAATCCATCACATCGCAAGGTGGGCACATTGGATCAATACTGGGTTCACGTGCACAAAAGAATGTGTGGCCACAAATCACTAACTGGCTAACTCGGATCGACACTCCAAAGCATTAACTTTAAGGCGAAGCGTTTAATGAAATGGTAAAAAAGTCTTTTTTCACGACCTGCCAAAATCGAACCGTTTACTATGAACTGGATTACAAAGAAAATACAGAGGTTGTTGTTTTTCTAAATGGCCTCGCGGATTCTATTGAGTCATGGTCCACGATAAAATCATACCTTAATGGAAAACACTCTACGCTCTTTGTTGATTTAATAGGACAAGGAAAAGCCTTAGATGAAGATATCCGCCTAAATGCCGGAAAAGATCTTAATTTTAAAATTTCTGTCGACGAGCAAGCCCACGCTCTTAAAGAGGTTTGGGATTCCCTTAAGATCAAATCTAGCTTTAATCTACTTGGTTTTTCATACGGCGGAGGCGTTGCCATTCGCATGGCGACTCTATTCCCAGATTTGATCAGCAAATTGATTTTGTTTCTTCCCTACATAATCCGCCTAGATTTAGCATTTCCTATTCAACGTTTATGGGCTGGACAAATGGGTCTTTTAAAAAATTTAAACCTATTCAAACCTGGTCTAAGTGTTATTGGCGATAGTTATCAAAAAATGATTCGCGACTATATGAACTTCCGATTCTCTAAACACATTCCCGATTCTACTATTCGCCGAGTTTCTATGGATCTTACCGAGGGCATAATGCCCTTCAATGCATTCGATCATTTCCACGAACTTCCTCAGCAATCCGTTCATTTGATCACGGTTGAGCACGACACTTTGGTTCCTAAATCATTGTACTACGAAATTTGGTCCCGTTTACCCGAGGATAAAAAAGCAAGCTGGCTAAATATTAAAGATGGAGAACACTTGATATTCGAACAGGCTCCGCTGTACTGCTCCCAATGGATAGAGACGATTTTGAATTTTAAATCCTCTCCGGTGCCACGCCTATTTGAAGGCAATAGTTACCGCATGGAAACACGGGAAAAGACCACCCAGTCTCCTTACCCACCATTTTCGCCTCACTCGAAAATTTCCTAAATCGATACCGTTATTTTGCTTATAAATATAATTTATGCATTTTTGCGCTTATTAACCGAAAAAAATCTTTGTTTTTCAAGTTCAACGGTTTATTCTTATTTCAGGGGCTATTCGACTTTAGTCTCCAAACCGGGTTAAAAAGGGGCAAATCCATAGATACGTTTCAAAAATCTAGAATTTTCAATAATGAAAAAACGATTGTAATCGGTGTCGGCCTTAAATCAGATTCACTTATAGAAGTAAAAGAAAACCTGCTAGAACTCGAAGAACTTGTTTCTGCAGCCGGCGGATCTGTTGTCGCATCTATCACTCAAATTCTGCCGTCGTGGAACCCAGCTACCCTAATCGGTACTGGAAAGGTTCAAGAAATTAGGGAATTGGCCGTAGAGTTTCAAGCCGAACTTGTTGTCGTCGACCACATACTCTCTGGGGTTCAATCGCGAAACCTGGAACAGGCTATGGGCGTAAAAGTGCTAGATAGAAATCAGATTATTTTAGATATTTTTGCTCAGAGGGCGCAAACATTTGAGGGAAAACTGCAGGTTGAACTTGCCATGTTGTTAGATCAAATGCCTCGCATGGTTGACGCTTGGATGGGCTCGTTATCGCGTCAAGGTGGTGGGATTGGAACCAGAGGCCCCGGAGAGTCGGCATTGGAGAATGATCGCCGCCGTATCCGTGAACGCGTTTCCATCATAAAAAAGAAACTAGATTCCGTCAGCAAGAACCGCTCTCAGCATCGGGCATCTCGTCGCCGGCACGAAATTCCAAGTTTTGCATTGATTGGCTACACTAACTCGGGAAAAAGTTCGATTTTAAATCGCCTTACTGGCGCACAAGTTTTAGCCAAGAATCAGGTCTTTGCGACTTTAGATCCAACGACACGAAAAATCTTCTTACGAGATGGCCCACCAGCGGTTGTTACCGATACGGTCGGTTTTATCCGCAAACTCCCAGTGCAGCTCATCGAAGCTTTCAAGGCGACATTGGAAGAGTCCGCCGAGGCCGATGTATTACTTCACGTTGTTGACTTATCTTCACCCAATATGGAGCGACAAATCGAAGTAGTCGAAGGCCTCATTGAAGAATTCAACTGGCAAGACAAGAAAATCATACATGTCTTTAACAAATTTGACATCGCAAGCCCGGACCGAAAATTTAAAGTTAAACACTATCCACGCGTTTTTGTAAGCGCGCTAACAGGCCAAGGCATAGATCAGCTGAAAGAATTAATGGCCGACTCTGTATTGGAAATGCAAAAAAGTGTTCAACTGTTTTTCCCTAAGGCCGCAGAATACAAAATCTTTGATCTCGATCGCGACACTCGAATTGCTCGCAAAGAAGCGGCAACAGAAGGAACGGTTTGCTACGCCTCATTGACAACTCAACAGATTAATAAATGGAAAGAGTTTATCGTAAAATGACGATAGTCAGCGACCAAAATCAGATTGCAGTTTTTAAGCGCCGAACCGTAAAACGTAGGCGCTGACTTTTTTAAGTCTACTTCAACGCCGTCATGAGTTTATCGTAGATGCCGTCAAAACCGCCGTTGCTCATAATCACGATTAAATCACCTGCTTTAGATTCCTGACGAACCTGCTTTACTATAGACTCGACGCTTGTGTGCGCGACTGCCCATGGCTGCGATTTGGTATTATTTAAATCTTGAATCAACTCATCTACCGAGAAGCGATCAGCCTCAGCGATTTTAGATGTATCAAAGGCCTGCATAAGGTGAACCTTTTCTGCAGACTGAAAAGCAGCGGCGTAGTCTTTTTGGAAGACTTTACGTCGACTCGTAGCTGAACGCGGTTCAAAAATCGCGATCATTCTTTTTGTTGGGTATTTCTTTTTTATGCCCTTTAATGTTTCTACAACCGCTGTTGGGTGATGTGCGAAATCTTCGATAACTAAGCGACCACCGGGTTCACCCAGAATTTCTTGGCGACGTTTGACCCCCTGAAAACCATTAAGCGCCGACTGTATTGTTGCGCTTGGGACGCCTAAAAGATACGACTGCAGCGCTACCGCTGTTGCATTTAAAACATTGTAGTCACCCGGCTGATGCAACTGATACGGCCCAAGAACTTGTCCTTTAAAATAAACCTTAAACTCGGTTTCTTTCTCTGTCACTTTGACTACTTCACAGCGAGCGTGATTTTCATCAGCGACGGTCTCAAAGCCATAACTGTAAATACTTTTTGTTCCTGAATCACCTAAAATGTCTTTAATGTTTTTTTCATTTTGGTGATAAATCAACGTACCATCTTGAGGAATCAGCTTTAACAGTTTACGAAAGGCTGATTTCACATCATCAAGATCTTTGTATATGTCAGCATGGTCAAACTCAACGCTAGTCAAAATCACGTGCTTTGGACGATAATGAACGAACTTAGGAACTTTATCAAAAAATGCCGTATCGTACTCATCGCCCTCGATAACAAAGTAAGGAGATGTTTTTTCGGGATTACGGAAACTGTGATTAAAATTTTTTGGAATACCACCGATTAAAAACCCCGGTTTCTTACCTGCCGACTCTAAAACCCACGACATCATTGACGTGGTCGTTGTTTTACCATGTGTTCCCGAAATACAAACCGTATCGTGATTTTTCAAAATCAACTCACCGAGAGCTTTTGGTAAAGATGAATAGGGAACACCAAGCTTCATCAACTCAACGGCTTCGGGATTATTAGCGGAAATCACATTACCAACAACCACAAAATCGGGTTTTGGATTTAAGTTTTGTGCCTGATAGGGAGTTTTGATTTTAATCCCTAAACCTTCAAGCTGCGTCGACATCGGTGGATACGGGTTAGAATCTGAACCTGACACTTGAAAACCTTTATCTTTTAAGATTCCAGCCAGTGACGCCATAGCCGTACCACATATTCCCATTAAATAAATATGACTTCCGGGTTTTAAATCCATATATTCCCTACCTTAACCTAATGATGATTTTCTTAGACCTTCAACGATCCAGTTATGAATTTGCGGACGCAGCTGAGCAAAACGGTTTGTTTCCCGTCCATACACCAAGCGATTACTTAGGATAACCACCGATAAATCTGCTTTTGGATCATACCAAATTGACGTTCCCGTAAATCCCGTATGACCAATTGAATTTAGTGAAAAATAGCCTCCACAACTGGCGGATCCCGGTGTCGGCAACATAAACCCCAGCGCCCAATCCCCCTTGCCTTCCGGTCGAGATCGTTTTGTGAAAAGCTGAGTCGTTTTTTGTTTAACAAAGTAACGAGCGATACCCATCAACTGAGAACGCAAATGGAGCGAGTACCACCCCAAATCATCGATGCTGCCAAACAATCCAGCATGCGTAGACACACCACCAAGCGCCCAGGTATTTTCATCGTGCACTTCGCCTTGAAGTAGTTTTTTTCTCCATGGACACTCTTCTGTTGGAGCAAACAAGCTCGACCGAATCGTCGTTTGATTGCGAGGATGAAACTCAAGAGTTGTACCAGGATAATACTGATCTTTAATTTTATTCCACAAACTAACTAAATCCATTTTGTAAAACTCTTCCAAAATAAACCCAAGAACCAAAAAACCCACATCACTATACACACTTGTTTCTGAAGGTGTTAAAGGAAGGCTTGCAATCATTTTCCTTAAATCTTCGCGTCGTTTCTGCCAACTGTCACTTAAGTTAAGTTCTTTATAGAATGGCTTCCACCACTCCAAACCAGATGAATGATTCAATAGCTCAGTAATTTTGGTTTCTTTGTGCGGAAACCAGCTTAAAAATTGATGAACCGTAGAATCTACAGTCCATTTCCCCTCTTCAAAGGCATGCATCATGGCCTGAACGGTGAAAATTACTTTTGTTAAACTGGCAATATCATAATACGCATAAGTAGAGCCCACACCCACATCACATACTAAACGACCATTTTGATAGGCACGAACCAGCACTCCAGGCGTTACATCTTTGATGTTGTCTTCAATATTTTTAATTAATGTTTTTTCTAAAACTGAATATTTCATATTTTCTACTATTTTTTATTTTCGATGATTAAATGCCAGTGGTCATTAACTATTTTTACTTCTGCCGGCGTTCCAAAACTCAATGGCCACTGCGCTTTTTCGTGCCCACTCGGAACTCCACTATAGACTGGAATACCAAGATCCTTGGCCCACTCGCGCACAACCCAAGGCCAAAGTTTTTTGCCATTCGGCTCGTCGCACGAAGTAAACTGACCAATCAAGACTCCCTTGCAACCACGCAAAACGCCCGACAAGCTAAGCTGGGTTAAACATCGATCTATTCGATAGGCACGCTCACCGATCTCTTCCAAAAACAGAAACCGATTTTTAAAACTAGTTTGAAATGGGGTCCCTAGGTGACTTGTTAATGTTACCAAATTCCCACCTGTCATTTGAGCTTTAACAGATTTAACTTTCTTAGCTAACTCATTAACGGGCTTAATGTTTTTATATATCGTTTGCTCGTTTTCACCCAAAAGAATACCCGTAAGCTCCTTAAGCACTGGCTTCGGAATCTGATCCGATATCCAGCGATCCAAGTTGGACCCGTGGATCGAAGTCCAGCCCCAAAATTCATTCACAAATAGATGTAGCGAGGTGATGTCACTCAATCCCACCAGAACCTTTGGTTTTTTAGGTTTCGACATATATTTTAAGTATTTTAACAATGGGAGCGACCCATATCCACCGCGCAGACACCAAACCACATCCATCGCATCGTCGTTCAATGCGCCGACTAAAAATTCCGCACGCTTAACTTCGTCATTCGCGAATAGTGGATTCTTTTGAATCAACCGCGCTGGAAAGTTAAAGTTAAACCCAGGGTGCCGAGCTGAAAATTCCTTAAACTGCGCCTGCACCTCGAGTGAAGGTGAAAAACCAGGGGCGACGACGGCTATATTAATTCCATTTTTAGCTCGAGTTGACATACCCGTCCATTATGAATAATTTTTATTTAAAAAGGAACAACAATGTCCAATATTTCAGGACAAAATACGTAGCGAATGAACACCATCGAATTTAAAAGATACACTCATCAACATCTGATCGATCGCCTAGGTCCGTCGACTTGGGCTAATGTGTTTCTTGCCGTACTCATTATTGCTACAACATTAATCACATCGATTCTGACATCATACCATGTGACCATCTATCTTATTTTTTTAGTCCTATTTGTCGCACGCTTTCGCTTTTACGAGCGCGCGTCTAAACAAAATTTTGAATCCTTGTCAGATGAATCGATAAATAGCGACCGCCGCTATTTCACCTTCTTAATCGGATCAACTGGACTTTGCTGGGCTATCTTGATCGTACTTCCTGCACTCCTAAGTGTCGACACCCACTTTTGGGATCAGTTTGTCTACTTCTTGGCAACCGGACTTATCGCATCGGCCATATTTAACATTGGAATCTCTAAACGTAATTTTTTGGTCTTCTGCACCCCGATTTTAATTTCGTTATGCACATCTAGTTTTGTGAATCAATCGACGCTCTCTGAGCAAATTATCTTCATTCTAACTGGGTTTATATTTTTCTACTTTATCAATGCGTTACAAAGAAAAACTGAATTGTTTTATTATGAAATCTACAACCGCCAACAGGACATGATTCAAATTCTTGAGGGGTTTCCGGGCGCCATTTCTTTGGTCGAAAATGGTCGCTACCTTTACATGAACAAACGACTAATCCAACTCATGGGTAAAGGTGTGTCTTTAAAAAAAGACGATGCGTTAGGACTACATAACATTAACCAAGCTTTGGTTGAGAAAATTAAAGAGTTTGAAGCGTCAACCATGCTGCACGAAGAATTCGAGGCAGATCTCCAGACTGCTGAGGGGCGCAAAACATTTTGGATAATTCTTAAGAAGCTCCAAGAAAAGAAAGTCATGATCTTAAGCGTGGACATAGATGAGAAAAAAAATAATGAGCGAAAACTCGCCGAGCAAAACATTAAACTTATTGAATCATCCAAAATGGCCGCGTTAGGCGAAATGTCTTCTGGTATTGCTCATGAAATTAATAACCCACTCACTATCATCCAAGGATCTACTCGCCAAATTAGCCGCATAAGTTCTGCATTGAGCGAAGATTTACGTTCAGACCTAGAACGCCTCACTACAAAAATTGATTTAATGACATTAAGGATAACAAAAATCATAAAAGGATTAAGATCATTTGCCAGAGAAGGCTCACGCGATCCGTTTGACAAAGTTTCTTCCAAACAAATCATCGAGGAAACTTTATTTATTTGCGAAAGTCGATTTAAAAACTCAAATATTGATATCAGAAAAAATTTTGAATTGGATGTTTTTATTCATTGTCGGGCTGTTCAGATTTCGCAAGTTCTTCTGAACCTTCTTAATAACGCCTATGATGCGATCATTGAAAAAAGAAATTTAAACAAAGATGAATACTCGATGCCTGGCGATTTTATCGAAATTAGCACCCAGCAGCTTGACCACCAATTCCTAATTAAAATTACAGATTCGGGGAAAGGTATCCCAAAAGAAGATCAAAATAAAATATTGAATCCGTTCTTCACAACAAAATCCGTGGGAAAAGGCACGGGTTTAGGACTAAGTATCTCGAGATCAATCATGGAAGAGCACCAAGGCGCACTAGTTTTCAATTTTGATTCACCCCATACTGAGGTAAACTTGATATTTAATAAATTCTAACCCATTTCTAAATGACCGTGCGTACCTAACGCCTTCGAATTAGGCTGGCCAGTAAAGATAGACTTTGCAAAACCGACCAATCGAACAATGCCTGACTCTGGTGATTCCCAATAATCCACACTATCGACCTTTACTTTCAATAAACACAAGTTAGGATCCTCGAGACCTTCGGGAAACCAGGCTTTGTACATAGGATTCCAAAGTTCTTTGGCCTTCTCTTCATCTGTTGTGACCTCTGCGATCCCTTGCGCAGATAAAAACGAGAAATCTTTCGGATTTGAAAACGCCAAATTAACAAACGGGTTGTTTTCAATTTGATTTAACAAAATCGAAGACCAAGACGCAAAAAACCATAAATCACCGTCAAATTCCATTTTCTGTAATGTCATCGGACGACTAACCAATGTGTTTCCACCTACTTCACGCGTCGTTAACATCACAAACTTGATATCTTTAATGAGTCGACCAAAGTGAGCGATATCATTTTTATCTGAACTCTCCATTCCCCCCCTAAAGAGACAAAATGCCTCGGATAAATTAATAAAATGTAGCAGTTCGGGTATAACCCCAACCACTATGCCTGATTTAGATCAAGCTGCAATCAGCAGGCCTAGATGAATCTAAACGCACTACTAACTAATCAATCACTGTCGGGTATTTCTCGCCAAAACAAGCGGCGCAAAATTTCTGACTATTCCCATTCACAGACTGATATAATCCATTCATCGATAAATAACCTAGGGAATCTGCACCAACGTAGTCTTGAATTTCTTTCTGTGTTCGATGAGCTGCAATCAATTGGTCTTTTTGAGGAGTGTCCACTCCGTAATAACATGGATTCACCGTTGGCGGCGAAGCGATTCTGAAATGAATCTCTTTAGCACCGGCACCACGAATTAAATTAATAATCTTCTTGCTGGTTGTCCCCCGGACTAAAGAGTCGTCAATGACTATCACGCGCTTACCACGCAATACTTCAGATTGCGGATTTAGTTTAATTTTAACACCGAAATCACGAATACCTTGAGATGGCTGGATAAATGTGCGCCCTACATAGTGATTCCTAATAATTCCAAACTCGAATGGAATACCACTTTCTTGCGAATATCCAATGGCAGCAGGAACACCGCTGTCCGGAACCGGAATAACAAGATCAGCCTCAACGGGCATTTCCCGAGCTAAAATTTTTCCAAGGTTACGTCTAGATTCATAGACACTCAAACCAAATACTTTAGAGTCCGGTCGAGCAAAATAAACGTGTTCAAATACACACTGGGCTTTTTTTTCGTTCTTCGCGTAGAAGGTTGAATTTAAGCCATCGTCATCCATCCATACGATTTCACCTGGTTCAACATCGCGAACATACTCGGCCCCAATTAAATCAAATGCGCAGGTTTCGCTCGCCACAACCCAGCCACCTTCCAGCTTACCAATTGATAACGGCCGAAAACCCCACGGATCACGTAACGCGATTAATTTTTTCTGCGTCAGAATCACAAAACTAAAGGCGCCCTCTACCGTAGGCAGTGCGTGCTTAAGCGCATCGATAATAGGAAGATTTTGATTCTTCGACAACAAATGCAGAATAATTTCAGTGTCACTTGTGGCCTGAAAAATAGCCCCCTCTGCGCGAAGCTTAGCTTTCAAACTCTTATGATTTACAATATTTCCATTGTGCGCTATAGCCACTGGGCCACGCACAAGTTCGGCATTTAATGGTTGAGCATTCGCTAAGAGATTTTGCCCGGTTGTTGAATACCGACAATGACCGATCCCTGCACGTCCTCGTAATCGCTTAAGTTCGTCTTCCGAAAAAACATCCCCCACTAAACCCAGACCTTTGTGAATGAGATGCTCATTGCCATCTAATGTAACTATACCGGCAGACTCTTGCCCGCGGTGTTGCATGGCATAGAGACTTAAATACGTCATGCGACTGGCTTCTTCATGATTCCATATACCAAACACAGCACACTCTTCACGAAAACCGTCGATGTGATCAAACATGACTATCCCCTTCGGCTTCTACCAAGTACGTAAGAAACCAGATTCCATTTATTAACTAATACATTTAATTCTTTTTCGAACTGAACCTGCTGAGAACTGTTTACAGCAAATAGGAAGTCGTACAAACGCTCTTCAAATAGGAACTTTGTTGAGTTGAACAAGTGACTATCTCCGGCATCGAACACGCATTCAAATCCGTTGGATTTCATTTTATCCAACGTAATAGCAAGCCCACCTTGACCAACAACTCGGCTTACCTGCGGCTTTGTTTTGGCAACAAACGCCGTCATAGCTGCGACGAAATCGCACAGCAGCGGAACCAATAAATCACCACTAAACGAAGATTCTTTTTTCAATACTTCTGCCGTTTTCGCGTAACTCACGACACCCGGCATCTGCACAAGATACACAGTCAAGTCCGGATCATTTAAAACACAGCCGGGAATCAGATCTTCATTTTCTTTTAAACCCACAATCCCAACGGCTGGCGTAGGTGGAATACCTTTACCTTCGGTTTCGTTATAGAAACTTACATTTCCAGAAATAATCGGAGCATCCAATCGTTGTGCAATTTCGGCATATAGATCACAGGTTTGAACAAAATCGGTCATAACTTCTATCCGTTCAGGATTTGCAAAATTCAAGCAGTCTGTCACTGCAATCGGCTTAAAACCTTTTACAGCTTGTTGAAGAGCTGGATAAATGATCGCATCAATCGCACCAATGCGCGTATCCATACGCATGAAGGCTGGGCGACACCCCACAGAAATAGCTAAATCACGACGTGAATTCAATCGCACCACACTTACTGTGTGGGAAGCATCCCTAACTGTGCGCGTACCTACCCGCTGATCGTATTGTTCAAAAATCCAATTTTTATTTTTATAGAACGCATTTTGCTTTAAACTCGCTAGCAACTGATCTTTGTTTTGACTAGATACAGGTTCAATCATCGATTTTTTGCGTTTTGCCTGATACGGGATAAATGGTCGTTCATAGCGAGGCGCCGAATCTGTGATGAGCGTAGGGTCAATTTCAGTAACAACATCGCCTTTCCAAAACAAACGCATTTTTTTTGTATCCGTAATTGTACCAATAGGTGCGGCATCCAAATCCCATTTTTTAAACACGGCTTGAATCGCCTCAAGATTTTTAGGTACGCACACCAAAACCATACGCTCTTGGCTTTCTGACAGCAAAATTTCTTCCGGAGTTATTGAGGAATCTCGCTGTGGTACTTTATCTAGATGCAAATCCATCCCAACTCGACCCTTTGAAGCCATCTCAAACGTACTCGATGTTAATCCCGCCGCACCCATGTCTTGCATACACACAACCAAATTTTTTGATAAAACTTCTAAACAAGATTCAATTAAAAGTTTTTCCAAGAATGGATCGCCGATTTGAATATTTGGTTTTTTACTATCAATATCCTGATCGAACGACTCGCTGGCCATTGCAGCGCCATGCACACCATCTTTGCCTGTCTTAGCCCCTACATAAACAACTAGGTTACCAACACCTTCAGCCTTGCTGCTAGCCAAATTCATATGACCTTCAAGCAAACCAACTGCCATTGCATTAACCAAAATATTTTTATTATAGTTCTCGTCGTATTCAGTGTAACCCGTGATCGTAGGGACGCCTACACAGTTTCCATAACCACTGATTCCCGAAACTACGCCCTTAACCAAACTTTTCATGCGCGGAGCATTCTCGTCACCAAAGCAGAGATAATCCGCTAAAGCTATCGGCCGCGCGCCCATTGTAAAGATATCTCGCAAAATCCCGCCAACACCAGTAGCAGCCCCCTGATAGGGTTCGATAAAACTCGGGTGATTATGACTTTCCATTTTAAATACTATTTTTTCACCAAATCCAATATCCACTACGCCCGCATTTTCATCCGAATCATCGCGAGTCATTCCGTTACGATAGGAGAACTTTCGTAAGTGAACCTTAGAGCTTTTATAGGAACAATGTTCACTCCACAAAGCCGAAAACAAGGCCCACTCTAAACCCTGCGGCGGACGACCAAGTAATTCCGAGATACGCTCGTATTCAGCTTGAGAGATACGATAGTGTTTTAATTTCTCTGTTAACGTACGTTCTGCAACCATAGACTCTCCAGTAAAAACCATCGTTTAGATAAACTTAAATCCATCACTACCACCCATCCAATCAAACAACGCTCGTTCGGGATGAGGCATGAGTGCCGCTACATTTTTTTCTTTATTCATAACGCCAGCGATATTATTCAACGATCCATTTATATTTTCTGCATAACGAAACCAAACCTGGCCTTGCTCTTCAATCTTATCTAGCTCTGGCTTATCGGCGTAGAACCGGCCTTCCCCATGAGCCACAGGAAGTCTTAACTTCTTCTTATCTGATTTTGAAAAGTGTGACGTTGAATTAACCGTCTCAATCACAGTCCACTTATCAATGAAATGACCGTGATCATTGCGAACTAATACGCCTGGCAACAATCCAGTTTCACACAAAATTTGAAATCCGTTACAAATCCCTAAAACTGGTCGACCCGTTTTAGCTAAATCTTTCACTGAAGCCATTACAGGCGATCGCGCTGCCAAAGCGCCACAGCGAAGATAATCGCCATAGCTAAAACCACCAGGAACAATCACCATCTTAACCGAATTAATATCAAAACGATCTTTATGCCATAGCGGAACAACCTCATATCCATGAGCTTGAGTCATCTTAACGACATCTTGATCACAGTTTGTTCCTGGAAATGTAACAACACCGACCTTCATAACGACTCCTGCTTATAACGATTCAATGGTGTAGGTTTCAATTAAAGGATTGAGCAATGTCTGCTCCGTAATCTCGATGGCCTTCTTTTTAGATTCGGCCGCATCCGTTTGTTTTAAATCTAAAACAATGTACTTTCCAATGCGACATTGATTCACACCTTGTGAGTTTTGATTCAAATAGTCCTGTACCGCACGACCCTGAGTATCCAGCAAAACTTCCCTTGGCAAAATCTTAATTCCCCATTTCATTTTGACCTCACTTTAAAACATTCATTAATCGTTGGTTAACGTCTTCGTAACTTTCTTTGATCGAACCTAAGTCGCGGCGAAAGCGATCTTTATCTAATTTTTCGTTCGTCTTAATGTCCCACAAACGACAGCAGTCTGGCGTAATTTCATCTGCCAGCAATACTTGATTCTGCCCATCTTTACCAAACTCCACTTTGAAATCGATCAACTTGATGCCAATACTGACAAACAGCTCTTTCAAATGATCGTTGATCTTTAGCGCGTAGTTTTTAATTTCCTGCAATTGTGCCGTCGGAAGTTTGTAAATTATGCGAATTTGTTCTTCGGATACAAAAGGATCTGCTAACTCGTCATTTTTTAAATAAAATTCAACTAACGGTTCTGACAAAGCAGCACCTTCATCTATACCCAATTTCTTCGCCGTTGAACCTGCCAGAATATTTCTAACCACAACTTCAAACGGGATGATTTCTACTTTTTTTACAACCATACCGTTAGTTCCTTCTGAACTTACATAATGAGACGCAATCCCGCGCCCCTTCAAATATTCAAACAGTCGAGCCGCTATATCGCGGTTAACCCGACCTTTGTTTTCAAATGTCCCTTTCTTAAGAGCATTAAATGCCGTTAAGCTGTCTTTGAATTCAAGGTAGTACTGATCTGGCTGTGCCGTCTTAAATACCTTCTTAGCCTTCCCCTCATACAGTAGTTCTTGATATTGACTCATTTTCTATCCTCGTGCTGAAGCACTTTCTTTTGTTTCTTAATAACTTTAGAAATCGTGTCTCGATGCTTTTTTCCACTAAAGATATCTTCAAGATCTTTTTTAGTGAAGTACGACGAAATCACTTCATCTTCGTTAATTTTATACTTCAAATGTTCACCAAAACCTAGCGAGTGACACAATCTTTGAACATGGGCGTAGGCAACTTCGCGTGATAGACCTTTTTTAACCAAATGAAGCAACACATGAGAACTGTAAAGCTGTCCCTGTGACTGCTCCATATTGTCGAGCATTCGTTTGGCATTTACTTCTAGACCATCAATCAAAACCGCCATTCGATTTAACGCATAATCAATTACGATAAAGCTGTCTGGAAAAATCACCCGCTCGACTGATGAATGGGAAATATCACGCTCATGCCATAGTGGAATATTTTCCATCGCCGACAAAGCATACGATCGCAATAAACGCGATAAGCCCGTAATATTTTCAGCACTGATCGGATTTTTTTTGTGAGGCATCGCTGACGATCCTTTTTGCCCTTTCGAAAACCCCTCTACGACTTCGGACACTTCACTGCGCTGCAAATGACGAAGTTCAATCGCTAAACGTTCAAGCCCTGCCCCCAGTAACGCAATTTGATTCAGCAAATTCGCATGCCGATCACGCGGTACTACTTGTGTCGCTACCCATTCTGCTTTTAACCCTAAATAACTGCTGACTTTCTTCTCCACAATGGGCTCTTGCGATGAATACGTGCCCACAGCACCTGACAATTTACAAATACGTAATTCTTCTAATGCCTCGGCTACCCGTTTTTCATTGCGGATAAGCTCCGCCAAAAAACCCATTAACTTCATACCGAACGAAGTCGGCTCTGCAAACATACCATGGGTGCGACCCGCACATAGAGTTTCCTCATTTTTTGCAATTTTAATCTGCAAAGATTTTTTCAAACGAGCCGTCGAAGCTAGCAACACCGCGCCTGCTTCTTGAATTTGCAAACTAAACGCCGTATCGAGCACATCACTGCTGGTCATGCCATAGTGGATATACTTTCCGTCTTTACCTACGTTTTCCGCCACATTGCTTACAAAGGCGATCACATCGTGTTTTGTAACCGCTTCGATTTCTAGGATACGTTTCACACTAAATTTTGATTTTCTAGCGATAGCTTTATATGCCTTATGAGGAATGATACCCAGTTCGCTTTGCGCCTTGGCGACCGCGATTTCCACTTGCAACATTTTACTGAACTTGTTTTCCACTGACCACAACACAGACATTTCTGGTCGCGAGTATCGATCTATCATCTTAATTCCTTCGTCGTTTCTTTCTTTAATTTATCGGTTACTTTACTTATTAAATTTTTTTGTGATTGGAATTGAGTTTCACGATTTAACTGATCCCAAACCTCATAATTGTTAAAAAATACATTGCCGAAATCTTTAGATTCTATAGGTCGATTATGCTTGTTTGGATAACGAACCCAGCGACTTGGCCCTAAATCTTGATACGTGTAAACATACTCTTGAGGATAGTTTTGAATTCTTGCTGATGATGTTTCAAAACGCTTACACCATTTTTGAGAAATTTTTTCTCCATAGTATTTAATATAGTCTTTGTTAAAGCGTTGATTATTAGGAATCAAAATCCAAACATCAAAACGATTTTCAAATGTGGTCTGCTGCCAAATTAATAAATTTTCATGAGTCCATGGGCCAAAAACATCCTCAATCCAAACAGAATGAAGCGGCAATTGCTGAGTTTCACGATCGACGTTAACTTCAACTGAATAGCGAGCCCACGTCCAAACGGGCTCAGCCACTCCTTTAGGGTACATTATTTTTCCAAGCTGTGGTTTATAATAATAGGTTTCCTCGGACGACAAACCCCACACGAGAGTTTTAAAATGAGTGATCCCATTTAACTCGCCCTTGGCTTCAAAACCCGTGATTTCTTTATTCGAATTCAAAGCAAAATCTAAAATTTGAGTTTGTTCGAAGGCATCAATGTTCTGACGTTGCAACCATTGATGGTTGCGCTCAAGCGAACGCCGGCTTAAAAAGCGCGTAAAAAATGGATTCATCAGCGGCAAAGGAAACTGACCTTCGACAACATCTCCAAACGCTACATCTTTTTGACTACTCAACGAACGGCTTAAAAATTCTAGCCATGATTTTTTAAAATCAGTATCCAGTCCTAAAGATTTCTGCCCGGCCTGATAGAAATTTTCAGTCGAGGACTCTAAACGGGAAATAAACTCAGATGAGACACCCAATTCTTTGAGTTGATATTGAATAAAACTAGATTTAAATTCCAGCGGGCCAGATCCTAGACACACAGTAAAACCAGAATCTTGAGACACCATGGCTTCTTCATTATTCAACTTTTCAACAAAGAACGGATTCATCGTCTCTGAAGAGAAAAAACCGAATGGTCCTTCGATATCTTCCATTGGCCAACGGCCAAGTCCAGCGTGCAAATCGATATACAGAACATTCCAGCCTTGACGAGATAACTCACTCGCCACCCAACCTACGTTGTAAAAAGACCCAACTACCGCTACGTCGTATCGTTTCAATTCCATTTTTCCCCCACACGACGAACAACAAAGTGTTCACGAAAAGTCATCATCAGTGATGACCGATTAAAATCTTCTAAAATGTCCTTAGATTGAAACACTAAAGACTGCACAATCGCTTTACCGGCATCCATTTCAGGAATGACATGATGAACTGTCACGCCCATCGGTGCCTTATCGTGGAATGATTTTTCAATCGCTTCCAGCCCAGGATATAGAGGCAACAAACTGGGATGCAAATTTAATATATCTGACCGGAATGAGTTAATAAATTCCGCCGGCACAATACGCATGAATCCTAGCAAAAATAGTCTACTGATATGTCGCGATTTTAGAAACTGTTTCCATTCAGAAAAGTCGACTTTTTTTGTTTTAGATTCGCTTCTTGTTGCTGGCGCAAACACGGGTATAAAATTCCGACGGGCTTTGAAGTTAGCCGCCGCTAAAAAACGATGAGAACAAACAAGTCTTATGTTACAGCCTTCTTGATCCAGCAGAGCCTGCATATTACTCCCTCTACCTGATACCAAAATGGCCATTTTCTTCACCCTTAGACTCCTTAAGGCCTAGAAAAGATAAAATCCTTATCCTTCTTGTTTTTCTTTAATTTTACCAAGCCCAGCTCAAACGGGCTCATCAGAACGTTCTTGTTTTTAAAATAGGCTTGCGCCGCTTTTAGCGTGCGCTCTTTATCCTTAGCACTCACAACGAGCACCATACCGACGCCACAATTAAATGTCGTCAACATCGATTCATGATCTAAACCGGCTTTATTTTGCGCCTTTTTAAATATCGCAGGAAATTCCCAAGGCGTTAACTGGCAGTACATGTGAGTCGGGATCACGCGTGGAATATTTTCGATTCCACTGCCGGTAATATGAGCAGCAGCCTTGATGTTTAATTTGGCTTTTAAGGCCTCTAGGAACTCAACGTACAAAAAGGTTGGTGTTAGTAATGTCTTTTTGAATGCCGGTTTTTCATCAGCGAAAATTTTTCGCACGAGTGAATATCCATTCGAATGAAAACCCGAGCTAGGCAAGGCAATTAAAACATCACCCACTTTTACGTTGTGTGCACCCCAGCGCTTAGCTTCATCAACTACCCCAACTGAAAACCCAGCACAGTCAAAATCATTACCGGCATACACACCTGGCATCTCCGCCGTCTCTCCGCCGATAAGCGCTAAGTTACTGTCATCGCAGGCTTGCTTAATAGAGGCTAGAATTTTTTTAGCCTGATTTAAATCCAATTTCCCCATAGCGAGATAATCAAGAAAGAACAAAGGAGATCCACCCGTGCACATTAAATCATTCACACACATAGCCACTAAGTCTTGGCCAATGCCATCATACGATTTAAGCTCAACGGCTAGTTTAACTTTAGTACCCACGCCATCGGTACAACTAATAATACATGGATTCTTGATGCCTTTAGGTAAGCGAAATAAGGAAGCAAAACCACCCACAGCTTCAACTATCTTATCTTGATGTGGCGAGCGTTTATTTGAACGTTTCCCGATCCAATCCACAAACTCGTCGCCTTTTAGTATGTCGACACCGGCATTTTTATAATTCATGGCTTTTTTAGTAGACGATTTAGGCTTCAGATTACGTTTAGGGGTCGGGTTTTTGATGCTAGTAACATTTTTACTAGTGAACGTTCCGGCAGTCGTTGCATTAGCACGAAATTTGTTCATAATCACCCTTGGTATGGATGTAATATGTAATCGTACCCGTGTTTTTTGTCAAAACTAAATCTCTAACATGGAGGATAATAATGAAAAGTTTTTTTCTCGCAGTCTTGAGTCTATTTGCCTCACTCGTGTGCTTTGCTAATCAAACGCCTATCTCATCAACAACCGCCGCAAAAACTCTATTTGATTTCAAGGTTAAAGATATCGACGGCAAAGACGTTGATTTAGCCCAATATAAAGGCAAAGTGACTTTGATTGTAAACACAGCTTCGGCCTGTGGGTTTACTCCTCAGATGAAAGATCTTCAGGATTTACAAACTAAATATGGAGCCAAAGGCTTTACCGTTTTAGCATTCCCTTCGAATGACTTCAAACAGGACACGGGAAACAATCAAGAAATTTCAAAGTTCGCCCATGATAAATATAAAATCACATTTCCTTTGATGGATAAAAACCCAGTTACCGGCGCCGATAAGCAACCGGTCTATAAATTTTTAACGGAATCTAAACCCGGAACGCTGTTTACCGACGTAAAGTGGAACTTTGAGAAGTTTTTAGTTGGCAAAGACGGTAAAGTGATAGATCGATGGTCGTCTATGACGTCGCCGACCTCAGATAGCATCGTTAGCAAAATCGAGGCGGCTCTAAAATAGGGGTTTTATGAAATTTCTAGTATTAACTGTGGTTGCAATCAGTGTAGCTGTCGGCGCCTTTGCAAAAACAGAAAAGAAAAAATTAGATTTAACAACGATTAGCAAACCGGTACCTAAAGCTGAGCCCGAACCAACACTAACGGAGCCACAGATTGCTAACGAAGCTCTACCGGAAACGACACCGGTGCCTGCGACTCATATTCGAGAAGGCTACACGCCGATTGATCTAAAACAGTTAAAAGAGGTGAACAAACCCATCAAGACTAACTCTACGGCGACGGTAAAATGCAGAGCTTCAACGGGAGTTCAGTATCTACCCACAGATTCTGGTTTTGAAAACTGCTTGAAGCAAAATGAAATCGACAAATCTCGCGCAGCGACTCGAGATGGTGATCCCAATCGCAGTGGCGATCAAGCACCTGGACAATCAGTAGATTTTTCATTTGGCGAGAGTAACTAGCAAATAAAAACGCCGCTAAGATCCAGCGGCCTCTATGTTTAAAAACAATTTACTAGGCGATTACTTAGCTTGACCAGCTTCGCGCGTTTCCACCGGAGGCATTTTAGGCGGCTGTCCTGCTGGAGCCGATGAGGCCGATGCTGACGACGAACCAGACTCCGAACCCGATGCCGCTGGAGCCGCTTCTGCTTGCGCGACGATGGCTTTTTTAATTTCAGGGCGCTCTTTAAGAGTGGTTACGAATGCCGCCAGGGCGTTACACTCAGACTTTTGCGCTTTTTTACTGTTATCGCAATAGTAACTAAAACTATGAGTTTTATTTTCTACGTCCGTCATGATATCGCCTTCAAGTTTGACTAAAATACCACGCAAACCATCATTGAATTCGAGAAGCTTTTTTTCGTCGCCTTCTTTAACAATAACTTCGCCGGCTGACTCAATCACTTCATTAAATTTAGCTACGCAGTTCACAGTTAGATTTTTCTTAGGATCAATCTTAATACAAAGATCTTTATCGATCGTACCCGCCGCCGTACTGAAGCCATAATTTGGACATTGAAAATCACCATTACTCACGTTGCAACTGTCGCTTTGACCATCTTTTGGCATACCACATAGAACACCAGAATCTGTTCTTACAAGTGTCGACGGACGACCGCCATAAATACAACTGTAACCATGCTCACGAATAATTTTTCCTGGATCTTTGTTTGCATCTGCCGGAGCCAAAGAATCACGAATCTTTTTATCTTCTAGTTTGATTTGAGGATTACCCCAGTAACCCATGTACTTGCCACCTTCATAACCAAGATAGCTAATTGTCGCCACTTCACCTACGTTGCTTAACAATTTGTGACCTAATGTCGTATTCGACTTTCTATAAATAGTCGCAACGTCTGATGCCTTTCCGCCAGCTGAATAATATTTAGCTTCTGTACGCGTGATATCAGTTCTAGCCTTTAAAATCTGACCATCTAACTTTTTAACCTCTTTCAAGTTACCCGCAGCACGAGCCGCTTCACGCTGTGCCTCAAGAGTTTTTACATCCTTAAGCTTTGTAATAATTGCTGTTTTCAAACCATCCTTACTACCTAACTGAGTCGCTACCACGCGAATATCAGCTGGTTTTAGACCGGCTTTTACAATGGCACTTTCTACTGCCGTTACCTTTGAAGCCACACCTGAGGCTTCAGCTGCTGCCAAACGTTTGGCGTAGCCTTCTACAGCGGCATTTGTAATTCCTGATTTCGCTTTGCTTGCTACTGAAGCCACAGCAGATACAGGTGTTTTAGCGGCCTCAATTGTTCTAAGAGAGGATGTTGCGATTTTAGACCCACCCCATTTTACACCTTTTACAACCCAACCAGCCACCGCACTAATCACAGCTTTTGATTCACCAACTAAAAGATTCCAGTACAGTGAAAACATGGATTGCGACTTGACTGGAGAAGCATCAAGGCCACTCGTTTTTGCAGGCACATAATTAGCCGGAACTTGGTAGTCAAACTTCTGAGACTGTGATGCTTCCAGAACTTGCCCTAAATAAATTATAGCTCTTAAATAAACTAATTTATCTTCATCACTTAAATTAGCAATTTTATCTTCGGATAAAATCATCGCTGATAAAGGTAAGCTATCAAAGCCCGAGCCTTTCTTTACTGAAGCACCACTTGCTAAACTCAGTTGCGATAACAAAAACACAAAAGCCAATGCAATACGCTTGATTTTCACCACACTTACCCCCGGAAATATTATTTTAATACACTTCCCTGTCGGACGCTGTGAATTAAACTTAACGATAAATTGAAAACACGAAAACGACTAGACCAATTATCAAAATCTGAGTTTCAAAAAAAACCCCAAGCAAGATTTTTCTCTTCTTTTTCTCAACATGAGACACCCCAGTACGCTATTACAAGCCCATTATTAATTCGAATTGATTTGGGACTTTCCCTGGGTCATAATAGATATACGGGGGCAGAGTGAAATCACTATTCATCTATTTATTTTTGCTATTATTTTTAGTGTCCGGCCGAACTCACGCTCAGTCAGAGTCATCGGATGCGTTTGACCCTTTTTCAGACTACTCGGAATTCGACCAAGACTCTGATGAAGAAGCCGACGTAAATTTTTTCCGAAACGGACGACTCCTAACTCTTGGTCTAGCTACTGGTCCCCGAAGTTTTACAAATGGTATGGCTAAAGCTTATGGATCTGGACCCAATTTCGGTATTCAAATTAGCTATTTCTTTGATTTAAAAACAGCTCTGGGTGTTGGTATTATGACCGGTGACAGCCCTCTGAAGTTCTCTACTCTGTCGGGGAACTCTGTTAATAACTACTCCGGCAATGTGTCCTTCACATCTATTAACTTCAACATAAAGTACTTTATGAATACGCAAAACGTTACCAAAGGATTAGCGGATATTAATCCGTATATCTTGGGCGGTTTTTCGCAGTGGTACCGAACGGTTTCTGTCACTGAACTTAGCGTCCAATCACGTGAAAACGTTATGGGCGCTGACGTCGGTATCGGCGTCGAAGTTCCTTTGATGCGCAGAAAAGCCTTCCTGGGGCTTCAGGCAACCTACCATTACATCAATTTCGGCGATGAGGGAAAAGATTTCCTTTTCAATGGAAGCACAAATGAATTGATGGAGAACAAGATTGATGGTGATTTGATGGACATACTACTCATCATCGGATTGAACTTTTAGTGGATTTTATTTAGTGATGACTTTTGTGAGACTGGCTTGTACGCCGGTCTTTTTTTTTGCCGGAATCCATATCCACAAATAAAAAAACCCGGCTTTTACACCGGGTTTTTCCTATGAATTAATAATCTCAGATTTATTTTTAAAGTTCTACCACAAAAATCAAAACTAGACCTCAACATTTACGCGCCGAATTGCAAAAACCTAGCAGCTGACTTTTACTTATGTTCGGAGCTTTGTTCTATGCTTCCTTCTTCTGCGGTCGCGTTTCTTGATAGATAGAACTTTTCTAGTTCATCTCTGAAATACTTTCGTTCGAACTTTCTGTACGATTCGTACTTTACTTGCGAACCTAGGATTTCAACTATCTTGGCTTCTGTTTCAGACTCGGTTTCTTTTAGCTTCTGCATGCCTTGCTCTAAGAAGTCGGTTCTGACGGAATCTTTCTTTTCTAATAATGTTTTTACTAGCGTTTTCGACATCGCTACAACCTGGATTGATTTTTCTTCTTCGATTCTCCAAGTACGAAGCAAGTATTCCATCGTTGCTTTGCCAAAACGTTCGTTGAAGTCAGGACTTAGGTACATCTCATAGAATTGATCCGTGTATAATACTAGGTCAACATAGGAGTCCTTAACTTCAGGCTCACGCTTTGGATTGAATTTCTTCGCTTCCATATCTTTTTTAGCTTCGGCCGCTTGTTCCGCAATCAGATCCTTAACGGGATTTAGATTATTCGTAACTTTTAGATACGTCGCCTGCAACACGCCAATCGCGATGGCACCAACAACAAAACCCATCACCATCTGCTGGAATCGTTCTCTTTTTTGCTTTTTCAATACCGTTTTCGTATCCGCGGTTAACTGATTCGCATCATCATTACCACTGATGGCAATATGAGCCGTTTGCTCTGCTAAGGTAGCCTGAATACGCTCTAGTACCGTATTTGACAGGGCATTTAGCTTTTCAACCGGGATGCTGCCCACCAAAGACTTTTCAACCTGAGCGTGAATTTCTTTCGATAGACGTTCTTTTGTTTTATGCAGCTCCGACAGTAGATCCTCTTTCAGTCCTTTTAGCTTATCAAGCTCAAGTAGCTTGAGTTGGTTTACCTGATCGTACATGTCTTTCGTCATTTGAGTTTTTTCCATCTCTAGCTGCGAACGATGTTGGGCCTTTTGACCCTCAAACTCTTTCTTTAAACCATCCAGTTTATTGGCATGGTTATCTATTTCAAATTTCATTTCGCCAACGCGCTTCTCATAGCTTTTAGAATCCAAGATCAGCTGGTCTTTGTTTTGAATTAACAACCCAACTTCCTTCTTTAGATCGACCAGCTGCGAAGACAACATCTGCGTGTCTGTTTTCGTTTTTTCATTTTCGGCTTTCAGAGTTTCGTGATCGGTCGTCAATTTTCCAAACACAGTTTTCAACTCTGCAATGCGAGTTTCAAGCAAGCCATTTTCTTCAACTAAACTCTTATTTTTAGTGAAAAATTCATTTTGCTTTTCTTTAGCCCACGCATCCAGCTCGCGTTCTTTTACTACTTCCGCAGAAGCCAACTTAGTTTCACGCTCTTTCCAATCATTTTCATGCTTCACTTGTTCGGATTCGATCCATTTTTGAAGTTCAATCCGCTTTTGTGATTCTAAATTACGTAGCTCGAGTTCCCGCTCAGACCATTCTTTTTCATTCTTAGTGCGCGTTTCAATTTCCCACGCAGTAGTCTTAGCTCGAAGATCCGACTCCCACGCTAGTGTACGTTCTTTTGTTACCCGTTCAAACGTAGTCATTTCTTCGTTTTTTTCTTTCTCTAACTTACGAACAGCAGCTTCGCGGTCCGCCCACTCTTTTTCGTTCTTTGCACGCGTCTCGACCACCCAATCATTCGTGTCTTTTTTGATCTTAGCTTCATACTCAGCCAAGGTCTTTTCACGCTCTTCCAGTTCTTTTAATTTAAATTCGCGGTCTTTATTTAGCTTAACTATGAATTCTTCTTCTTTTTTCTTTAGGCCATTGTGAAACTCAGCCAATTCCTTGTTTTTACGTTCTTCTTCAACTTCAAGATCCATATAGCGAGCAGAAATATCTTTCTCTGCCAAGTCTTGACGCTTTTTAAGACGTTCTTCAAAATCAGCGCGCTTTTCAGATAATTGTTTTTCTAAGTTATCTTCTTTAGCTCTTAATTCATCCTCGAATGTCTTGCGACGTTCGATTTCTTCTTTTTCATAGCGTAAAACAAGAAGCTTCTTTTCTTCTTCTAGATCTTTAACTTCGCCGCTATAGCGTTTTACATCCAATTGAAGAGACGAGATCTCTTGTTTAAGACGATCAATATCGGCTGCGGAATCTTTCTTAATTTGATCGATTTCGCTCTTTGCAGTTAATATCATCTTGTCATGTTCAATCTTGTTATTTTCTTCAGTTTCTTTGATCAAAGACTGAATCTTCTTTTGCGCTTCACGATCTGTACGCTGCAATAGAAGTTCCTTTTCTTTTTCAGCGTCATTCAAAATCGTTTTCTTAAGCTCTTCGATTTCTAGCAATGACTTGTTTTTAAATTGATCTAACTCACGCTGCGCAAACTCACGCATAACCGTAACTTTTTCGCGCGCTTCTTCTACGATCTTATTCGATAAATTTTCATTTTCTTTTAGAACACGCTCGGCATCACTCTGAGCTTCTTCAATCTTATTTTTATAATAATCGTCGGCTTCTTTCTTGTAACCGTTGGCTTTTTCGTAGATTTCTTGGACTTTCTTTTGAGCATCTTCTTGCGCTTCGTTAATAACGCCAACGCCTTTGCGTTTTGCGTCCTGAATGATTTGCTGAGATTGCATCGACGCATTCTGCAAGATTTCGTCTTGCTTTAATAGCGTCGCGTTTTCAATACCCGCAGCTTTATTCTCAGCGATTTTTACTAGTTTATCATGGCTATCTTGAGCTAATTTTACAATTTTTTGCGCTTCCGCATGGGCACCCTGAATCAGACGCAGTAATCCGTCTTTTTCATCTTTAGGCAATTGGCTCTTAACGATTTCTTCCTTCTTGAAGCATTTTTCAAGCAAGTTAAACGATAAGTAAATTTCTGATTTACCAACTTTAACTTTATCACCCGGCTCAACACTGACTGTTTTCTGAGCGGGAATTTTTTGATCATTCACAAACGTACCATTTGCAGACCCTTGGTCTTCAATCCAAATGCGATCGTGTTTAAGAGTTACGATAAGGTGAATACGGCTGATGTCCGGATCCCCAAAGGCAATAGTTGCGTCCAATGAGCGACCTACCGTAAACGAGCTATCATCAACTATTTTGTAGTCGACCTCTTCGCCCTGCTGTATTGTCACTATAAATACCTGTATACTCTTGGCCATTTTATTCCCTTATGAAGCTTTTCTACAAAGCTCCCGGTTTTAAACCCAAGAGCTCTAAGAAAAGCTTCGATTACGACGCTTTAGTTTTCTTTAATTCATCAAGTTCTCGACTACGAGCCGCTTTTGCGATTTCTAAGTTAATAGACTCTTCAGCAAGCGCCTCTTGAGGATCTTTATGCTCATCAAATGGTTTTTCATTTGACGGATAATCATTATTGTCTGAACGGTACCAGATTAAATCTAAAGAGCTCTCAAATCGATCAACCATTGATACAAACACGCGATCAGGAGAGAACGTCGTATTGATCATGTTTAACGCTAACGAGAAGGCAATACCAAAAATCGAAGAACTCATCGCAAATGAAATCTCGAACAAGAAACGGTCCATTACGTTCTTAGTGGCATCAGCATCCGCAAGGTTCATGTTACCTAATTCAGGAAGACCTTTCGCAATACCGATAAACGTACCCAAGATACCTGCAACCACAAATAAGCCGGGAAGGATAGAAACGATATCGTTTAAACCTGAAATCGGGAACACACCAAACACGCGATTAAAACATGGATTATGATGGAACGTTGCACGAGTAATGTGCAAAAGCTTTGGTGTATCGTTAGTCCATTTCAAGAATTTTAATTGTTTTAAAATATCTTTCACTAACCAAGCACACCCCTGCTTCACTAACCAAATACGATCAGACCAACGCATAACTTTATCACGCTGACGACGCATCATACGGTCACGAACCTCGAACGCTTCGTAATATGTTCTTTCAAGAATCTTCTTAGATAAAACATAGAATGATTGTTTCGTTGATTGCCCAGGAACCTGAGTTTCCATATATTGAGACACTCGTTTTTCAAATTCACGAGCAAACCACTCGTGGCGTTTTACCGTGTACCAAATCATGAAACGTAAGAACGCTCCCACCATGAAAATAGCACCCATCACATAAGGCAAGCTGAGAATAAAATATTCAGCTAAAGTTTTAGTTCCCATTGATATCTCCTTTAATTATTTTTTTCCATCCATACTGAAACGAATCACAACCCGCTGAGATTTCTTACAATCATTAGCTTTACAGAAATCTTGACCTGGCTTGACATCTTTTACTTTCATAACTTCTAAGAAACTTCGACCAGAAACTTTCATCACTGGATACATGTCTTTCTGGTGGTCGAATTCCATAGTTTTATCATCTAGAATATGATTGAAGATAGATTTTGCACGCTTATAACTTAAATCCATATTGTACTTTAAAGCGTCTTTGTCTTTCTTAGCGCTTGATTTAGGATCTACGAATTTACCACCATATGTTGGCGAAGCAAAACCCACGATCTCAACCGCAGATATTTTATCTTTTACTTTGTCGTTACCAAATAACGATTTAGCATACACCGGCATCGCTTTTTCCAAAATAGATTTCATATCGCCATTCAGCTTTGCTGAATCCGTTTCAAAGTAGGCATCTCCAAAATCAAGCATAACCTCGCCCGTTTGCAAATCGATATCCGCTTTTACACCCGCTTTTTCGAAACCTTTTTTAATTTCGTTAGCAACGTCCTTACGCAAATCTCGTTCTGCCAATGCAGCTTTAAGTTCTTTTTCTTTGGTGCCTAAGTCACGCGCCATACCTGCGAGTTTATCACCCAGTTCTTTTTCTTTTGCTTTTGCACTAGCTTCAAACTCACCCAGACGTTTTGCTTTTTCAGCCGCGCTCATCTTTGCACCACGAAGCTCGTTCTCAAGTTTTGCACGATCAGCCGCTTTTTCTGCCTCATACTGCCCTTTTAATGCATTCATTTTCTGAGCATACTCACCTTCTATCGATCCTAATTTATTCTTAAGATCACCGACTTCCATGCTTTTCGTATTTAACTCACCTTGCGTTTTCGCTAAATCAGATGATAACTGACCTAGACGCGCTTGCGACTGTTTTAAGTCTTTTTCACTATCAGCAATTTGTTCGTTCAACTGATCAATTTTATTTTGAGAGTCATTCTGTAATGCATTCAATTTTTGTTCGTATGCTTTCTTCGTGATCTCTTTATTTTTAAGTGCATCTTTTAACTCGGACATTTTGTCCTCGAGTTGTTCCTGCGCTTTTGCGATCTTCATCTCGTTTTCCGAGATTAGCCTTTTCTTTTGATCCACTTCTTGATTCAAAGACGAAATTTGTTCTTCTTGAGAAACAATTGTGTCGTCCTGTTCGTCGATGATATCATCACGCTTTTTGATCTTAGTTTTTGAAAGAACGTTGGCATTAACGATATTACGAACCATCTGTTGATATTGATTAAGAGCTTCTTCTTTCTTCTGGTTTTCGTTGGCTGCTTGTCTTAAACGCTCTTTCTCATCCTTTGCTTCTTCTTTAAGCAGAGTTAGCTTATCCATTAACTCAGCGTATTGATCAGCTTCTGTTTGAGATGCCTCTTTTTTAAGATAATCTTTCTTAATAGAGTCATACATCTTTAGCTGATTCTTCAGATCCTGAACTTCCATAGTCAGCTTTTGTTTTTCCGTTTCCGCTTTCATTCCCGATGTATTCGTCTTTAAAGACGAAGTTACGTACAACAGAAGGAAAATCGTAGAAAGACCCAAGAATAAATCCGAATAGGACGTCCAAAAGTGACCGTCATCATGCTGATTTTTGTGCTTATCGTAGTTGAATGACATAACTTCCTCTTTGCAATTAAGCTTTCTTTATCATCGTCCTCATCGTTCAAATCGCTGGATTTCTTAAGGTCCAGATAGGGAAAACCAGATTTCACGACCAAGGTTATAAAAAAACCGTAACTATTTCTTGATTTTAGTCTAGGTTTAAAGAATCATTTGTCTATGCAACTATCCGGAATCCTGTTTCTATTCCTTACAACTTTGTCTTTCAGCCGACAGGCGAATGCATATCCTGACTTTATTGGTTACGGATATAGCTCATGCATGCTTTGTCATTATAACGGACACGGCAACGGTCCCCTGACTGACTACGGCCGCGGGGTTTTCGCGTCCGAGATAATATCTAAAGGTTTCGTTGGCGAAAAAACATCCGACGAAGAACTGTCTCAACGCAGTGGTTTCTTAGGAAAGAAGCAACTCCCTTGGTGGTTCCGCCCCGGTTTTAAATACCGAGGTCTATGGTTCCAAACAAACCCCGGCAGCGAATCAACAATGAAAAAATTCGTACATATGCAAGCGGATGCAAGCCTTGCGCTTCTTTTTGATCAAGATCAGAAGTATGCCGTCGTAGCAAGCTATGGCTACTATCCCGTGCCCGCCAGCTTACGAAATGACCCAAATAAGCCATCTGAGTTTTTATCTCGCGAACACTACTTCCGCTGGATGAAAAATGATAATTTAACATGGTTTATCGGCCTAATGGATAAAGCCTATGGCCTTCGCATTGCTGACCACACAGCTTATTCTCGCACCCGCGTGGGCGTAGCGCAGAACGACCAAACCTATGGCGTAATGGCGATGTACCGTAAAGAACCATGGGAATTCACACCCCATGTGTTTATCGGAAATTTAGCGCAGAACGCAGATCAACGCCAAAAAGGCTTTTCCTTCATGGCAGAACGAGACATGCACCAGTATTTCAGACTGGGTGGATCAACGATGTTCTCGCAGAATGATTATGTAGGATGGACGCGCATGGCAGGACATGCCAAATATGGCTACGGAAAGGGTAATAGTTTATTAACTGAAGCCGGAATCATCATGAACAAACCTAAATCGGGTGATGCTAAAAACGGCGCCTATGGTTTAGCGCAAAGTATGGCTCTGATTAAACGTGGCTACTTTTTTCTTTCGCAAGTGGAATACTACAATCAAACAATGTCGACAAAATCTCCAGACAACTTAAAATGGACATTTGGCTTACTTGCCTTTCCTTATTTAAAAACTGAGTTTCGTTTCACCGTAGTGAATGGCCGCGATTTATCTGATGATACCGTGGTGGGTGACTCTTGGTCGGTACAAACACAATTGCACTTATCGTTATAGGATAACAGGATGGATTTTAAATATAGTTTCTTAATTCTTGTTTTGAGCATCAGCCTAGTGTGGCCAGAGTTTGGCGTCGCTCAACAATATATTGATATTGATTTAAGCGCCCCGGCCCCAAAAAAACAACAACCACCACCCGCTAAGAAACCAACGCCAAAGCCAGTTCAAAAAACAGCACCGCGCGCAGCCACACGCCCAGCGCCGCAACCGGCACCACGCCCTGTTCAGAAACCGGCTCAACGTCAATCCGCTCCCGCAAAACAGCAAACACGCCCGCCCATAGCGAAACCCGCGCCACAACCCGCTACTCCGGCGCCAGTTGTACAAAAACCAAAGCCGGCACCAGCGCCAATCGCCCCAGCCCCTACCCCTGCACCCGCGCAGCGCCCAGTCGCAATTCCAGCACCCACGCCTCCGGCGCAACCTAAGGCAGAAACATCGACTGCCGATGCGAGTAGCACAAATGAACTCTCCGATGACACACCGACTCGATTTAAAAACCGCCATGGTTTCACGGTAGACTACACGACTTGGTATGAAACTTTAAAACTGACAAGCGTCGCCACTAAAAGTTTAATGGAAGGAACAAGTCATTACTTTGGCATTTCCTTTAACTATGACTTCACTGTGTATCGCGAACGCTGGGGTTACGCATTTAATGTGGGCGCCATTACTGGAAATGCACAAGCAGGAACCAAGGACTCAGGTGACTACTATGAACGACGAGTCGTCTGGACAGGGTTTCGTGGCGGCGGCCGATTGTTCTGGCGCGCGAACAATCGCATCGATTTAGGGTTAGGCTTTCTGGCTCAATCCAAATCAACAAAATGGCCCGAAGAAGAAAACTTTATCGTAATGTCACAAGCCAATCCTCATTATTTTTATTATCTCGATACTCGCTGGCGCTTAAATTATCGCTATGAATTGGTTCAATCGTTTGGGACACACTTGCGTAGTTATGCATTAGCTTGGATGCTAGGCCTTACGTACACACTGAATTAATAAAATCGCTGACAGGCTGTTTGCGCCGGCTGCGACTGAACTTTATTTAACACGAACTGGGATCGACGATCAAAATGAAATCCAGTTACAATTCCATTTTCTAACTTGAAGCCAGATACGATTTTGTTGTCTGAGATACTAATCCCAGTATCGGCCGAAACAACACGCGAACCATAAAATGGATGATGAACAGCCTTATCCATATCTTCGATCGGCTGATGCCCAACAACAATCCTCTTAACATTGAAATGGGCCATAAGACGATCTAACATGTCCACAGGTAGACGCTTATCATTTTCGGTATTTCGCTTAAATGTATCCGCACGATAGCTTAATCGAGTCGTCCACAACGGACCATCATCGTGAACCACCCACGCCGTCGATGGATGAGGCTGCTCGCCAACACCTTGGACGTATTTCATCCAGCCAGTAACCAGTTCATTAATTTCAATCAAAGAATAGGTAAGCATTTTCTCTGTCACGCCTCCATGAACAAATAGCGTATCATCGACAACATACATAGCCGGACGCTGACGAAACCACTTTGCGTAAATCGTCTCACCAACAAAGGCTTTTTCATAGCCACTACCACGCACACCGAGTTTAAAGTCTCGATAGTTTAATGTGTCTCCACCTTGCGCGTAGCCGTAGTGACCATCCGCCGTAATAAACTCATGATTCCCAATTAAATTGGTTACTTTTCCGCCCATCTGTTTTGATTCGGTTTCCAATCTCATCAGCAAATCTAAAACAGGACGCGAGTTTGGACCGCGATCTAAGTGATCACCCAGTGTTACAAGCTCAGCCTCGCCACCGATCCACTTTAGATCTTTATCTACTAGATTTAATCCTATAAGAATGCGTTTCAATGCATCGATATCAGCGTGGATATCCCCAATAAAATAAACAGGGCGAGCATTTAAGCTAAGAGATAACAAGGTCAACAACACAACCTTCACGAACAGATTCATCAACGTCTCCACAGTAGTTACTTCGCGCACTACAAAGCCCTGCAAACTTAAAAGCACGCTAGAGTATATACATTAATTAACAGCGAAAACAAAATAGACGAGGGTGCCTAAAAAGGCACTTTTTGGCTCTATTGCCAACCCGTACTAAGATGAGATCTCCATCATCCTGAGACAGTTCTAATATAGCTCCTTTGAGGACCATTTAATCATTCAACCATCTGTTCAAGTGACCGACAAAATATCCGATATTAAAGAGTGAACAAAATATTTTCATTTTTTTGTTTAGTTCTATTGTCTTCATGCATGTTTCACGCGTCCTTGGAAAAAGCCGATTCTACACAGTCTCAAAGCCCAACAAATACTCCTAAAAATGATGATATTTACGATCCGATCACCCCACTACCGAGCAGTTTCAGAATATTCCTAACTCACGAATCCACCGGAATTTATTCCATGAAAATAAACTATGATAGCGGCAGTGTCGACCAAGCAAGCAATGCCAGTTTAACAACTGTGCTAGGTGCTCCATTTACAAATTCTAATAATCGAGGACTACTACTGAATAAAGATGGTACACTTTTGATACTAAACTATGACACTCGATATGTAGGTTTTTTAAATAGCACTCTTTCGGCGCAACCTACTCCAAAAGTATTATTCGACCTCGGAGGACTATCGGGCCTCTATGGCTCTTGTCAGCTGCCGAACGGAAACTATATAATTGGCTCTGACCAATGGAGCGGGAAAAAAGCGAATGAATACACCAACGCTGGCAGTTTAGTCAGAACATTCAATTCGACCCAACAGTGGACATTTTCGTCTTGCTTTGCAATTTCAAATACACGAGTCGTCTGGGTAGACTACGATGCGAATACGGACCAAAACGGCGACGTCGTCGTATCTGATTTATCTGGAGGCATTTGGTCTGAAAGTGGACGATATGTGACAAACACGCAGTTATCCAGCCTACCGGCCTCAATGTGGTATTCAGTGGTGGGTCATACAAATGGAAGTATTTATGTGTTTCCGTTCGCTTCCGGCTCAACACGTAATAAAAAAATACTTAAATGCAGTTCGTCTGGAGATTTAAGCGACTGTCAGCTGGTAGGCGAGAACTTACCTGCTGTTTTTACCGGAATTGATGTTATCCAAGGGGCGGCCCAACTACCCGCTCGAGACGACATTGCTTTTGTAAGTAACGATAGATTTCTTTACTTATTCAACCCAAACACCAACGCCCTCATACAAAAAACAGATCTATCTTCACAAATTCCAGACCCAGGCTGTTGTGAAATCCGAGGCTTTACAGTGGGCTCGGAATAGAGCTCATTTTTTAAGAACCAGCACTTTATTATAAAAATTTATAGAGAGGAAATCCAGGCTTTGATTTCTTTGATTTCGGTTAACGATAAATTAGGTTGTCCTGTCGGCATATCACCAGCTACGCCGACGTCATTACCTCGAATTCGGGTATACAACGAGGAGTTAGCGGGCGAACCTTTAAACACTAAACCTTTTTTAACGTAATCATCTGAAGAATAGGCACTCCAAGCCGAATGACAGCTCAGGCATTTCGAACCAATGATCTCGCGAGCTGAAACAAACTCTGCAGTACCCACAATCGATCCGCCATCAGAACTGCTGGAGTTTTTAACCTTACCGCAACTCATGAAGGAAAGACTTAATATAGAAACACACAACAGCTTAAACATCTTATTTAATTGTATAACGATTTTCACCGACTAGCAAATCTCTAAATGAACCGACTTTGGTTTAGATTTATTTTCGTTTTAACGACTCTTCTAGTTGTCGCAACACATTCACGACCATAACTAAAGCCGTTTCGGGCGGCATTTTATAATGCTGAGCAAACAACTGCGCTAATTGATTCACACTCAATTTGCCATCGATCGAATGAAATAGATCGGCTTGAAACCGTATAAGCTGCTGATGCCGTTTAATATCGCCAGAAAGAGGTATTGGGCGCCGGGTATCAATCAGCCAATTCGGAAGAAAAGTATAGGGTTCAACAGAAACATCTCTGATCTTTCTCGCTTTAAACAAATACACTGTTTCATTTCTAGAATTAACTTCATCATCTGACGTTAAGTACTTAACGCCTGAGACTTTTTCACTTTCAATCTCAAAACCACATTCCAGCAGATGCTCGACGATTTCAACACGGGTTAGATTTTCGGATTCTTCGCGGTAGGAAAACCCAAGTGGGCCAAAGTTAATCCATTGACCACCCACTTCGAGCTGCTGATTTACTCTTTGAGCCAAAAGCTTAAAATTAAACGGCAAAATATCTATCAGCCACGGCGTAACCACCGCACTAAACTGATGATCGTTAAATGGTAATTCAGTGACGTCAGCACATACCAAATGAAAATTATCTAAAACACCTAAATCAGACTTTAACTCATACTCCCGAGCAACAGAATCTAACTCTACTGGAGCCACGTTAAAATCCCAAAGCTTCAATGTAGATCCTCTTCGCATTTCATCAGCAACTAGAAGCAACAGCGGATTAAAATCAACAGCGACACTCATAGGCAAACGAAATTCCGTATGCAGATCCATGGCTAACCGACCAGCTCCGCTCCCCAGCACGCACACACGATGAGGAGTCCAGTTCACACCGATGACTTCGGTTACCAGCTCAATCGCTTGACGATTTTCCGGCGTCGACCAACCCCAATCGCGAAAGATATTTTTTCTATATAAATGAAGTGATTGATGAGAAGGCACTGTAACCTCAAATGAACTTGACGACGCCGTCTGCAGACTCTGAAGTAATTTAGTTAACGTTAGATAGTTGGCATCATGGGCTTTTTTTAAAACTTCCAACCGCTTACGCGTCGCTGGCAACAGTATCTTACGGCCATTAAGTTCGGCTTCGATATTCTGAGCACTCACTTTATGAAAAGTTAAAAACTCATTTTTTTTATTATTCCAATAGGTTTTATAATAACTGACATCTTTGAACAGCCACGGCAATTGGCCAGTATGGTAAACATCGTTTTCATTTTTTGGAAATTTTAATAAAGAAAACAGATTTCGATCGATGGACGCCATAACTTATTATGGCGTCAAATTCAGAGGCAAGCAACTAAGCTTGAATAACAAGGCCAGATAAACGACTAGTTGTTTTGAGCACCGTCTTGGATCCACTGTCTAACAATTGCGATGTCAGACGCTGGTATGCGAGCGCCATTCCTAGGCATGAAGTCATTACCGGTACGCTCCATTGACGTTACCAAGCGCGAACCGTTAGGATTACCCGCACGAGCGATATTGTTTGCAACAGTCGTTGCATACGTCGTTAAATCTACGCCACCTGATATGTTGGCGCCACTATGACAACCTAAGCATTTTGTATTGATGATTCGCGTTTTTATACTGCTATATCTTGGTTCAAGCGTAGCCGATCCATCAGGAATAGCTACGTTACCACTATCATCAATTAAGCCTTCTAGAATCCAGCGATTCAACGCTGCCAGATCATTAGTGGAAACCCCACCACCCGGAGGCATACTGCCATCTTTGATAACACGGATAACGTCGGAAATTTCTGGTTGGCCTGGAATAACCAAACGGTAATACAATAAGAAATTCAAGTCTGTAATATCCGAGATGCCGCCTTCAGGCTTATCAGGGTTATGACATGTTAAACATTTAGCACTTAAAATTTCTAACGCTTGAGCACCCAAAATATCATTCTCTGAAGACAGCTTGCTTGATTTAGAACCACTTGCCGACCCAACAGCCGAGCAGTTTTGAAAGGAAACAACTAACAGCAAGCACGCGCCAACAATACCTGCCAGCCACTTTCTTCGTCTTGTAAAAATCCTACTTAATTCCATATTACTTTCCCTTCAACGTGAGTATCTTCAAGCTTTTTTAGTTATTCTTCGCGCCGTTAGTTAACCAGTTTTCAACGTCATTGTATTCCGCAGGAGTCAGAGTTTTTAAGCGCGGCATCAACAATGATTCCGGTGTAAACTGCGGCAATGTACGGCGATACATTAAACTGACCGCCGTTACAATTTTGTTGTAGTTAGCATCGTAAACAACTTTATCTTGACCAGGAACCAAGATCTGTTTGTTACTTGAAATCATTAACTCGTAGTCACGAATATCATAACCACCGTCACGCTTAGTTGAATTATGACATTCGGTGCATGTCTTATCTAACGTTCCACCGTTCATTAATTTCGTGTATGTCATCTGTCCATTCGGTGGAACGGGATTCATAATTTTATTATAAACGATTCGACCTAGCGAGTTCGCAGCCACCACTTGAATATTGCCAATACCGGCCTCAAGCCTGATCGTTAATAATTTATTTTCTTCGTAACGGATATCTTTTGAAGTTCTCACCGTGAATGATTTCGTCACTTCACCTGGCTCAAAGCTAAAAGATGTTCCATTCAATTTATAATCCCAATCAAAGCGATTGAAACTTGATCCCACCACAGATCGTGCCAAGCCAACCTTAGCCGAATTCGCGTGCGGACAGTTTCCCGCTGGACACAGGACAGAATAAACCTCTGGTAAACACGTAGTCGCGTTCACAGTACCACCATTACAAATAGGGGTCGTGTCGATCGAGTAGGTAAAGGTCACTACCTCTGTTGACGCCTTATCAAGACGAACATTGAATGTTACCTCATTCGCTGGAGCGACAGGATCAATGCTACCACCCGCTGGCGCCATGAAAACCTTCGTTCCGTCGAACGACAAATACACTGGTGGCGGTGGCGGCGGAATTTCTGTTTTTTCTAGCAATTCAAAGTCAAAACTAATCGTATCATCAGGGTACATAGCACCGGCTATAGTTAAAGCTCCTGTTGAAACTAATGAAGCTGAGGACGCTTCGGTTGAGTTCTTCGCAATTTTACTATCAGCAAATACGAAGTTCGTACTGTACTGAATATATCGACCATTGATCTTAGTAAAAATACCTTTCACTCGAATATCTTGAGTCGCCCCATATAGTCGAGGTGAGTGAATCGAATATGTACGATCCGTACCTTTTAATACTTTACGAATCATGAATGACATCTTCGCGCCATATAGATTCGGCACTGGAGTCTCTTTTAACTGCGATAAATCTGAAGCCAAAGTGAACTCAACACGTCTTTCTTCATTATCACCCATTGCAGGAATGGTTTTCGGAGTTAACGCAAACGTTGCTCGTTGCTTTATGGTTAAAACTTCTTGAACCTCACCATCACCACCTAAACATAAATCGTATTCAGATAAAGCCTTGATCCAAGTGATTTTCAGATCGTTAATTGTTTGTGTATGATGCGAGCCCGAGTAAGGAATGTTATGACCGTCGCTAATCGCATTCGCTGAAACTTTCGAATAACCGATTTGCATAAAATCTTTGTAGGATACGTGAGTATCTTTATTGGCAATTTGTCCTTTACCAGGACCAGTCGAGTGACACGAGCTACAGTTAGTAAGTAAGAAGGGTTGATATGAGCGAGAGTAGAAGTTCATCAACTGATCTTCACATGGCTCATCACTTAATTTGGCATAGGAGCCCGACGAGGCTTCTTCTTCATTAGCCTTAGGCTTGCCGCAATTGTTAAATGCAACAGTTAAAAAACTTCCCGCAATTACAAAAATAGCAAGTCGTTTAATAGTGTTAAATTTCATTAAGTCCCCCATCGTACGTCAACACACTTAATCCACTCGAACTTCTGGTCAGCTGCTGACTTTCTGAAACGCACCGTTCCTAACCAGGCGCGTTTCAAAAAGTCAGCAGCTGACACCGTTTTTTCAGAATACTAAATTAGCCAGCTTTACCGTGGAACTTGAGGATTTTTTCCAGCTGTAGACTATCGAAGGTACGATTTGTCTCTGGAATTGAAGTCCATAAGTTCATCTTGCCTGCTGCAGACAAGAAGTTTGCAAAAACCGCTGCTGTCGCAATTTCTGCGTTACCACCTACCAAGAATTTATCATCCGCAGCTTCTGCATCTGGATCGTTTTTCATGTGACCCACTTGCGAATCTGGCGCTTGTACTACATCTGTTGGATCGTAGTACATCATATAGATACCAGATGAATCCCCACGGTCTGCCGTTGGATCTGTTCCTGGAATATCTGACGGAGGTGCACCCACACTACCATCAGTGTTAATAACGATAAATCCTGGAGACCCCATTGCGTGGAAAGACTGTAAGATCTTACCCGTCAATGTTCCGATCTCGTTATCCTTAGCGATTGTTTGCGCTAAAGTACTGCCGTGGTAATCGCAACCACCGACCTCGATACCTACAGCGCCGCAGTTTCCATTGATCGCATTGTAGATCATCGATGCATTTACGTAATCGGCACTATTTTTTGGAGTATTATTATTTAATCCCCAAACTGCCGAGAAAGCTGCATTGTTTATAGGATCTAAGTCTAGACCCGACGGATTTTCGATTAATTTCGTGTTATCAGCATTAGCTTGACCTAATAAACGGTCGAGTAATGAACCACCCGTCAAGCTAGCTAGCTTTCTAGCTTGTGATACAGACATAGCCTGTGACGCTTTAAACAAGTTAGTTTTCTGCACTTGGTTCAACTGAGCTAAACGGTCAGCGACACCCAATGCATTCACGATATTATCTACGTTATTTACAATCAGTGGAGCCGGCGACATACCAAATGCCGACGCATTACTGATACCGATACCGTTATCAGTAGTTCCTAGATTAGGTAAAATTTTTCCAGATAGACCTGCTTTTTGTAGCAAGTAAAATGGAGCTAATTTATTTGTATCCGAATCGTTCTGACTTTGTAATGGCATACTTACGAAGTTAGTTTTCGCTAACGCCGCTTGCGCTGAGTTAGCAACAAGACCTGTTTGTACACCGGCCAAGAAACCAGAACCGCTATAGAACGGAGGCTGATTTTTAAAGTGACCAGTCTTTACGATTTGGCTCACCAAGTTTGCAGCCGAACCCAGACCATTTCTGCCGTAAGATGGAAGTAACTCACGACCTTCCGTCAGGAAAATGTTGTTACCAGCAACCCACCACCCGCCATTTGCGTTGATGTTTACAATTGGTGGAAACTTCGCAGATTCCCCAATTTTACAAAGCTCTTGCGCTTGCGCAATGCCTGCTTTTGCAAATGTTGTCATTAATCCAGCCGGAATCATGTAAGACATCATCGGGATCGCCCCGGATGCTAAGAATTCACGTCTCGTCACCGGCTTTCGCCCGTGATACAGCTTCGGTTTATTGTTGTTATCGTTTTTCATACCCAATCCCCTATTAATTAAATAAATAAATTTAAAAAATCCCCAATTAACTTAGTTCAGAAGCGCATTCAAGCTAGCCAGCATTGATGTACACATAATAATGGCCGCTTTTCTAGAAGCTCCCGCTTCGCCAGAACCCACCGATTGAACGATTGAGTTAATAACGATATCTTTTTCTTCTTGTGAAATCTCATAGTCCTGCCAGCACGATAACGACAAGTTAATTGCAGCATCTGCCAACTGTGAGTTTGACGGCAACGAGTTCGAAGCTAAATTCCAACCAGCAAAAATGCGGTTACCTTTAGCGATCTCTTGATCTATCACGTCGTTACAAACTTCACCGGCAATACTATGGACTGCCATCAAGTAAGGAGCCGTAATTGAAGTCACGGCACCGTATGTACCAATTGAACTTTTCTTATCCTCGTACACACCTTGAGTTAATTGCGAAACTGTTTCTAAACCAGTACATGCAGCAAAGTGCTGTACGATATTAGTCGTACCAACTAAACTTGCAGTCTTGGCGCCTGGAATAACTTCAATTTCATTAGGGTCTTTACAAGACGACTCTAATGTCGAAGCTAGATTCTCAGATCCTTGAGGATAAAATCCTCCCTCCGCACAACCATTACCGAACACAACTACCGCACACACCAGAACCACTGCAGTTTGAAAAGCTCTCACCAACCTTTTCACCTTGATCTGATTGCTCGTATCCATATTATTTCCCCCCTAAACATGATTCGTTAGCTACAATTTTTTGAAACAGGTACTTCAGGTTGTAGTTACGTTCCGCACTAGAAAATTCCTCTGCTACCTTTTTTATGAAAGCATCGTCTTTGGATTCAGCTTCCCGTTTACATATTGTAAAGAACACGCGTTTTGCCATACAGCGTGGAAACGCTTTGCTTTCCGCAAGAGCCTTACCGAAATCAGCAGGTCCCTTACCAGACATGCGTGTCCAACCAAAGTTTGTCTTGTTGGTTCCGCTGTTAGCATTATTAACCCAGTTATCATCTCTCAAAACTTTACCGTTGATGTAAGTATCTTCATTGTGATTCATTTTACGAGTCACACCTGGAGCATCCGGATGAATACGCATTACGATCGAATTATCTTCGTTCGCATTATTTTGAGTGGAGTTCGGAACCAACGCCGAATGCTTTAGGAAATCTCCAGAGAATGTCATGAATGCAAACGCGCCTTTGAATCCGTCAAGAATCGTATGGCACGCACGACATGATGTTGTAAACTTTGCGCGACTTCCACCCGGATTCCTATCGATGTCACGACCGATTACGTCTTCTGGACCAGATGAATCCGCAGCGTTTTCAATAGGTGTACATGTGAATTCACGTAATGAAAATTCAACTGCACGACGATTTGTACCCGCAATCATATGAGCAGCAGCCCACTGACGAGTCGTCAACAAACCCGCAGCCCAAGAATTATCTACCGGCTCGAACTGGATATTGTTGATGTTGTTATTATTCGTGCTCGTATTTCCATTAGACGTACTTGCCTTTAAAATAATTTGCTTACGTTTCATCAAAACAGCTTTCAAATCGTAACTAGCCAAATCAAGAGACGCATAATGATTATTTGATCTTAAAATATCATCAACATCATCACTAGGAACGGCAGCCTTTGATGGATCCCCTTGATAAAAGAAGTTCCCATACAGAAGCTCTTTCGCTGGAATATTATCTCTAACAGCACCGATAATAGTTGCCGTAAAGTCATTTAACGGAGCCGCAATAGTTTCATCACGGTTACTCATTTTGTTAGCAAAGTTTCTAACAGTGATGTTGTAAAACATTGGGTGATCTGTAACTAACGCCGCGGCACCCACTGGATCAAACGCATTCAGACGTTCTTCCATTTGTTTCAACAATGGATTATAAATAGGTGTTTTAGTACCTGTTAGACGCTCGAAAATTTCTGACGCTTTAAGCAGGTTAGCTGTACGCGCTACGTTTACAATTGGGAATATTTCGTTTTTAACGATTTGGTAAGCGCTTCCCAAAATCTCACTTTCGTTTAAAGCCTCACAATAGATCGCTAAACGGTAAAGTTTACCTTTCCAGTAACGATTTGGATTGTCAGCTTCCGTCGAACCCGGAGCAATATTTTTAAATGATTCTGGTTGCGAAAGAATGCTTGTACTTGGAATATAGTCATTACCAACGTTTAAGTACGTTTGACTATTCCAACGAGAGAAATAGTTAGCCATTGTTCCACCGTTAAAGCCTTGCTGAGTATTAACAGCAGGATACAGATTACCATTTCTGTCTGTTAAATACAGAGTCGCAAAACCAGAGCCTTTATTTACAGTGAATACAATTTTCTGTTTATAACTAGTAGCTGGACGCCCCAGACCTTGAATCAAAGCGGCCGTGTTTGAACTCATCACTGGCTGAGTGAATAAGTTATTAGATGCGGCTGTAGTTACTGCACCCATGAAACGGTCACCCATTTCATACACTTGCCCTAGAGCAAAGTTAACGTTGAAGTTCGTACCGCGATTAGTAAAATCACGAGACATACTCACGATACGTGAGGGTTGTAAGTTTCTAGTTACGTTATTGTCAGCAGGGAATTGTCCCGTACGTTCTTCTACCGTTTCGTTGTTTTCAACAACGGCTTCGATCGTAAGACCAGTTGACGTAGCTTTTGTACACTCAGTGTGGATTTTAGTCGCCATCGTCATTGAACGAACAATGGTAGAGCCTTTCAACCAAAGGTAACCATCATTATTCACATCACGTGCCCACGTGATTTTAGATCTATCTGTGGCATACCACT
>ERZ761610.260-NODE-260-length-46761-cov-79.273969_pt1 | contig 46761 bp, 36 predicted proteins | sample MGYA00512164_ERZ761610 | MGnify/ENA primary metagenome ERZ761610 (study PRJEB28899, sample SAMN02850038) | bioreactor sludge metagenome | biome: EBPR Sludge; feature: EBPR Bioreactor; material: flocular biomat | place: Australia: Thorneside Wastwater Treatment...
AAAGATTGGCTGGAGTGTAAGAGTTGTATTCAGGAGGTCCGGATATTGTGTAATTCCTGCATTGAAACATACCCTACTCAAAGCGAATTGTCGGTCAGGCTGACAGGTTCAGAGCCTGACAATGTGCTGGTGCTGGATATCCTTATGTCGAAGCCGTTGAAGGCTATCAGGTTTCATTGATTTAGTTTTCCCGGATATGGGCACAGTGCAAATTATGGTTACGAATAAAAGTCATGGATTGCAGTTTTGACTGATGTAAGTCGCCTTTCGGGATCAAAACACACCGTATTAGATCCATATATCACCTATTGGCATAAAGGTATCTTTTTCACTTTTCAAACTTCTCACTCCACATCAATTTTGTCCGCTTCTTCGTTTTTCCCAGTTCCATGCGGTACGTACAATGTCATCAAGATTGTATCTAAGCTTCCAGCTTAGTTGCTCCCTGGCCTTTGAATTGTCGGCATATACTGCCACGACATCACCGGCACGCCGAGGTCCGATGACATGATTAGGCCTGATTTCATTGACCCGAACAAAGGCATCGATGACTTCAAGAACGGTATTACCGGTTGCAGAGCCCAGGTTGTAGATATCGAAAGGTAGTGTATAATGATTTTCCAGCAGGAGCTTCATCGCCAGGGCATGTGCTGCTGCTATGTCCGAAACATGAATGTAATCACGGATGCAAGTGCCGTCCCTGGTATCGTAATCCTGACCAAAGACCGTAAAACCAGGTCTCTTGCCGATAGCAGTTTCAGTTATGACCGGTACAAGATTTGAGGCATTGATGGTGGGCGATTCGCCGATTTCATTAGAGGGATGGGCACCGGCAGGATTGAAATAACGCAACGCGATGGATTTCATAGGTGAACCTGAAGATGCCAGATCCATCAGGATTTCTTCACAGATCAATTTTGTTCGTGCATAGGGACTGCGTATTTCTCCAAGAGGACTGGATTCCGAGACCGGAAGTTGATCGGCATCGCCATAGACGCTGCACGAGGATGAAAACAGGAAGCGGTTGCACCCATTTTTCAGAGCTGTCTGCAGGAGATTGGCCAAGCCCGATACATTGTTGACATAGTATTTAAGGGGCAATTGCACGGATTCATTGACCGCCTTGAATGCTGCAAAGTGGATGATGCCATCGATTCTTCCTTCCCGTGTAAAAACCTCCTGCATCCGGTTGATATCTCCTGCATCATAATTATAGAAAGTGACATCTTTTCCGGTGATTGCTTTTATCCCCTGTAGGGCACTTCCATCGGAATTACTTAAATCATCAACACATACGACTTCAAAACCTGACTCGATGAGCTCTACGATTGTGTGACTGCCTATATAGCCACATCCGCCGGTGACGAGTATTTTCGACATAGATAGACCTATACGTTTATTCAACGATAAATTTTCTGGTGATCAAATTTTTGCCGAAACGGATACTGGCAAAATATACTCCGCTATGTAGTCCGTCAGTGCTCAACTGAATGAGATTCTCTCCCCTTAATTCCCTGTTTCTGATGATATTTCCAAGTAAGTCGGTTATGATGATATTCCCGGACATCGGTGCTCCCATACTTATATTCAGCACATTACCTGCCGGATTAGGGAATAACCGGATGTCTGCATGTATCATTTGCTCCGTAGCAGACCGCTCTACACAGGTTACCTTAGCATGCCAGCCCTGGTATGCATTCAAAGGGTCCGTCTTGAAGAGAAAGGTAAGCGCGCCGGATGGATTGTCTGCAATAATATTGCCGGGCAATTTTGATCCGCACAGCTTTCCGATAAGCGGAGCTGATGTGTTTTCTCCATTGTATATCCTGAGGATATCATTCTTGCATCCGTTACTTTCCTCTAGATCAAAACTCAACCATTCTACATACACCTTTTTCGTTGAATCAGCAGGGAAGATGGTTTTAACAACCGTAGTTCCGTTATTATAGGTACTCAAACCCCCGGGATCCAAAAAATTATAATCACAGTCAATTATTGTCGTCGAATCCATGATATATACCGTTCCGGTGACAATGGACGCGTATGTGTAAAAGCTGCGGCCATCTTCTTCTATGTCAATTTTGAATTCAACCGTTTCAAAGTCTTTCAAGGCTGCTTCGGCAACAATCCTAAAGGTGATATCGAGGCTGTCTCCGGACGCAATCTCTCCGGGTTGGATCGATGCTGTCAGTACATTAACCTTAGTGGCGTTGGTACCTATCGGTGTGCAAGTGACGATGGATGACGAAGACAGGCCGGCATCCACATTAAATAACCGGACATTCAAATCAAATTCCTCACCACCTGTAATATAACCATCAGCGTTACTATCATTGTCATAGTTCAGGTAATTGGCTGTCAATGAAGGACCACGTCCTATCTTATAAGTCATGACCGGGCCCTTGTTACTGAAATCCCACAATCTTAGTCCACTTGGAATATCAGAAATCCACCAACGTGATGATGGGGTGGTGCTGTCGTTATATTCCGCCATTCGGCCTTTCCTGAAGCATGCACCCGAATGGTCGTTGATATTGTTGTTCTGGTGGACAACATATACCTGATGGTTGGTGGTTTGATTATCTCCGTTTTCATTGATGCGCCATACAACCAGACCTTCATCGGGTATTCCCTCACTTCTTCCGGTTTTAAGACGGTTTTGAAACATATAATACTCCGTTGGAATATCCGGATTTCTATAGGAATATGCGGCATATGCATTAGCAGTGTCAGTAAGGATTTCATTCTTTCCTGTGACGTCTGTATCTCTCAACCAGCCAATCCTATGCATGAAGTAAGGGTTGGGCAATGTCGGATTAGCATCGGGTCCTCCGGAGCACATGACATCGAATGCGCCAATGCCATCCGGACCGGATTTGTTGTCATATTTGTATGTATCAGGCCATTTGCATATCATGTGGCCGTTTTCGTGAACTACCGTACCGATGGTCAATGGAGATTTGGCAGGTGAGGTATTGTATCTGCCCGATCTTACACCATTAGCAGAGAAACCACTATAATAGCCCTGATGAAACCACATGCCCTTGGCCCATGATGGCGGGTTGCCCGTGTACATCAGGTTGATAGCCTGGATGGTTTTGTCGGGATTGGTGGATAGGGTGGAGAAGTCAAATCCTGTACTTTTGATCCAATTCAGTGCCAGGTCCAATATTTGTTGGGCCCCGACAGCATAAGGCATGGCGTCATATTCCTGGAAGGTTCTGGGTGCTCTGAAAATTCCGAAGACGACATTTTGATAGTCGAGCAGTCCTCCCGAGATATCCAGATAATACTGTCTCAAAGATCCATTATTACCAAACCGGACATAGTTAAGACCGTTACAGAAATCAATGTAATCCTCACTCTTTAAGGTAGCTACTTCATCCGAAAAATCAACAATGATGCAAAGACCCTTCAAATTTCCCTGCAATACTTCACCTGATCGCTGGTAGGTTGTGTAACTATTTTGAACGGCCTCTACGGTAGGTAGTCCAAAGAGCGATTGAGCGTTGTGATTCATGACCTCCTGCACATATTCCGGACGGATATCTAAATGTTTTGGTACACCGGGATCGACATTCAGCGTTGCACCTCCTGATTGAGAACCAAAATATCTGTATTCGGTGGCTATTAACTCTCTGCCATCCTCCGATAATCGGGCATAACAAATCCATTTACTGGCATCATCCCTGACAAGGGTATAACCATCCAGGCCTTCCGCACGCATATAAAATTCGGAGCCGAACAGCCTCACATCGACTTGTGAACCATCGGGTTGGGAAAAGGTCTTTATTTCGCCATTATAATTGGAAGAAAATGCGGTTAGTGAAAGAAGGAAAAGAAAAAAAGTCTGAAAAAAACGCATCTGGCAATCATTTAATTTAGAAAAAATAAAAATTGAAAGGTAAAGATAGAAATGTATCTATCAAATTGAAAGGATATTCAGTTAATTTGTAATATAGTGGTGTGCATTGTTTCCTTTCACCCAATGAATTTGAAAGCAATCGGAAGGTCTTTCCGGGTGAAAGAAAGTGACTCGTGTTTCAGAGAAAATGATTTCTGAACCATTGTCCGATGTGCCATCTTGTCAATGATTGTTGAATGTCAGTAGCTTGGGTGTATTGACCATTATGGAACACCCTGTTTGTATAGCTCCTGTAATAGTGAATATATGGCATCGGCTGTTTTTTCCCAGGAGAATCTCTTGATGTTATTAAATCCCTTCTCAATCAGTTCCGCTCTCAATAGACTATCCTCCATTATTTTCTTCATGGCATCGGCTATAGCGTTGTCATCGGATGGATTTACCAGTAAGGCAGCTCCTCCTGAGGCTTCCGGCAAGGATGAAGTGTTGGAGGCTATTACCGGGCAGCCGCACCGCTGTGCTTCTATGACCGGCATGCCGAATCCTTCAAAGTAGGATACACACAATAAGGCGGATGCGTGATTGAGGATATGGGATATTTCCTCATTTGACCGATAACCAAGCAGTTCCACATCCTGTTTATAACTATGTTTGTCCAGGATTGTATAGAATTCTTCATCATTCCACCCTTTGCCTCCGATGAATTTCAGTTTTGTCAACCTTCCTGTTCTATTTTTATATAATTCAAAGGCTCTTAATAGACCGATGACGTTTTTTCTGGGTTGGATGGTGCCCAGGTGCACGAAATAGTCCTGCCTGACAGTGATTCCCTCGAACTCAAAACCCTCATTTAAACCTAATCCGACGACTTCGACCTTGTCCGGCGCAATATCGTATTGTTGAAGAATGTCTTGTCTTGTGGCTTCACTGACAGTGGCTATCCTGTCTGCACGACGTGCAAACTTAGGCATGAAATACCTGTAATAAAGCAGTTGCATTCCCTTAAATCCATCCGGGGTATGGAGGTAGGCCAGGTCGTGGATCACGAGTAAGGTAGGTAGTCTGGTGCGTAATGACAAGAAGTTGTCCGGGCTAAAAAAGACATCGGCTTTACTACTCCTAAGAATGGCCGGTATACTCCATTCAAACCAGATTGTAAAAAGTAAGGTTGCCCTAGCCGGAGGATGAACAATAATTGGTTTTATATTTGGAGCAAATATGAAAGAGCTGTCATAGGGTCGGTCAAAGAGGAAGATAAATGTATCATCCGGATGATTCAAGACCAATTGGCGAACAACTTCCAGGGTAAAATGACCTAGCCCTGTCAGCTTATTTTTTAATAAAAATCTTGTATTGACAGCAATCCTCATTGTAACGCAAAGCTAATCAGAGTTTACTTTAATTATTTACCCGGGAGGATATTTTATCACTAAGAACCAATACGAGGTGCTTGTGGCTACATTTAAAATGCAAATAAAACAAAAATAAAGCCCAATGATAAAATATTTCATACATTTGGAATGTTCATAACTCCTGGTAATTAAACGTTGATCATCGTTTGTTGAAAATATTCGATTTCAGGACATATTGGAAGACTTATGTCGTGTTGATTGGCATCCTGGTGTTGACCGTATCGATGCTTTATACTGCTTTTTTGGCCGCCAAGCTGAAAGAGGGTGAGGAGAAGAGTGTTCAGTTATACGCTTTGGCTATTCAGGACCTTGCACATAATTCTTCCACTGATAACATTAGTGACGTGTCTCTTCAGCTCACACAGGACTTCAAGATACCGGCTATTCTTACGGATTCTAAAGATGAGATTATAGATGCGGTCAATTTCGGAGAGCATGAAAATAGAGATACCGTATTTTTAAGGAAGCAATTGCATGAAATCAAACGAAGTGGGTACAAGCCTATTGAGATTGAAAATCAATTTATCCGTCAAAGGGTATATTACAAAAATTCCCTCATATATACTTATCTTACTTATTTCCCTTATGTTCAGTTGTTGTTGCTGGCGGTTTTTGTCGGCATGGGATATCTCGGCCTGAGTGCAGCAAGGCGGTCCGAGCAGAACAGGTTGTGGGTAGGTATGGCCAAGGAGACGGCACATCAACTGGGAACTCCGATTTCAGCTATTGTCGCCTGGATTGAACACCTGAAGTCCATGACCGAAGGCAATCAGGACCAGACGGAAGTATTGAATGAATTGGGCAATGATGTAAAGAAACTTGAGCGAGTGGCAGACAGGTTCTCCAAGATAGGTTCTGTTCCGGTTCTTGTTCCGCATAATATTTACCTTTTGCTGGAAAATATCAGAGCGTATATGAGCAGGCGTGCCCCCCGGAAGGTTATATTTACTTTCCCTGAATTCCCGGGTGAAAATACTTTGGTGGTCGATGTCAATGCACCTTTGTTTGATTGGGTACTGGAAAATCTGATCCGCAATGCACTGGATGCCATGGAGGGGAAAGGTGAGATTGGAGCAGAGGTATATGAAGATGCCGATTATGTCTATATCGATGTGTCTGATACCGGAAAGGGTATGACCTCCGGCCAGGCATCGAAAATATTCCGACCCGGATGGACTACCAAATCGCGGGGATGGGGACTCGGACTGTCTCTCAGCAAGCGGATCATCGAAGAATACCATGGTGGAAAAATATTTGTCAAGAAAACCGCACCGGGCAAGGGAACTACCTTCACCATCAGGCTGAATAAGAATAAGTCCTCCCAACCTGCCACCTGATATGGATTTTTATTTGCCTTGAAAAGAAAAGGCTCCTTCCCGTATCAGGGGCAGAAGCCTTTGTATTATAGACTAAAACTTTTGTCAACCATTCATAGATGTCAGAAACTCTTCGTTGCTGATTGTTCCAAACATATACTTTCGCAGGAATTCCATTGCTTCATCAGGCCTCATATCAGCAAGTTGATTTCTCAGGATAAACATGCGTTGGAGTGTCTCTTTATCCAGCAACAAGTCATCACGCCGCGTACTGGATTTGGTGAGGTCAATAGCGGGGTACAAGCGCTTATTGGCCAGGGTTCGGTCGAGTTGCAATTCCATGTTACCTGTTCCTTTGAATTCTTCGAAGATCACTCCATCCATTTTGGATCCCGTATCAATCAATGCTGTGGCAAGAATGGTTAGTGAGCCACCGTTTTCTATCTTACGGGCAGCACCGAAAAATTTCTTTGGCTTATGCAGGGCATTCGCTTCCACACCGCCGGATAAAACCTTGCCACTGGCCGGTGCTACTGTATTATAGGCACGGGCCAATCGGGTGATGGAGTCCAGGAGAATCACTACATCATGACCACATTCCACAAGTCTTTTGGCTTTCTCCAACACGATACCGGCGACTTTAACGTGATTATCTGCAGGTTCGTCGAAAGTGGAGGCCACCACTTCAGCATTGACGCTTCTTTTCATATCTGTAACCTCTTCAGGTCTCTCATCGATGAGCAGCACGATGAGGAAGCATTCCGGATGATTGGCGGCTATGGCATTAGCTACATCCTTAAGCAGGAAAGTCTTACCGGTTTTCGGCTGGGCGACGATAAGTCCTCTTTGCCCCTTTCCGATTGGTGTAAAGAGGTCGATCATCCTGTTTCCATAATCCCTGCCGGTCGGGTTGGTTGTCAGGTTGAATTTTTCAATTGGGAAGAGAGGAGTTAGATAGTCAAATGGTACCCTGTCCCTGATTTGACTTGGCAACAGACCATTGATATTCTCTACACGCAATAATGCAAAATATTTTTCACCTTCCTTGGGAGGCCTTATCATCCCTTTAACTGTATCCCCTGTCTTGAGGCCGAAGAGCTTGATCTGGGAAGGAGATACATAGATATCGTCCGGTGATGTCAGATAGTTATAATCTGAGGACCTTAGAAATCCGTAACCATCAGGCATCATTTCGAGAATTCCTTCTCCGGCTATCATGCCATCAAAATCTATGTTGAATTTGGGACCTTCCGGTTCCGGCTTCTCCATTTGTTTAGGAGCCACAGTGGTCTCTGATTCTGAGTTTACCTGATTAGGCCTGGAAGTATCCTGGTTTGAAGGCGCTTTTTCCGTTTTTTGGAATTTTTTTGCTCCTGAGGATGCTTCAGGTTCTGTAGTTTTATGTTTTCTCTCTTCTTTTACGGCTACATGAATAGCATCTTTTTCTGTAACACTTTCCGGATTGGTAGTAAAGAACTTCTTTCTGGGCGGTTCTGGTGGCGTTTCTGTTTTTTCATTTTCTACAACACTGACCGGAGTTTGTTCTGCTTCTGTACCAGTCAGTTCCACTTTGGTAGATTTTTTAATCCGGGGTTTCTTTCCTGCCTGGATAGCAGGCTTTGATTCCTGGATAGTTTCATCAGAGGCTGTTTCAGGTTGATTCTCTTTTTTAATCGGATTGACCGGTCTTCTTTCAGCCCTTAGTCCTTCTTTTTGGTGAGGTTTGCTTTTGGCGCTTTCGGCCTCCATAGCTTTCAGTTTGTCTTCGGAAATCTGGCTTGTAAGTGCTTGCTGGTCAAGAATCTTATAGATGAGTTCTTGCTTACTGAGTCTTTTGTAGCCTGTCAGGCCGTTTTTTTCAGCAACCTCCCTTAACTCGGGCACCAACATGCTGTCTAATTGCATAATGTCATACATACGTAAAGATAAAAGTTTTTGGATTTTAACATTTAGAGGCAGGTAGCGCCGCTTAATGTTACCGGATTTGACTACCGGATTAATTTGATAATTTAATTCAATTAAAATTTCTTTCAAATACAGGCGGATCGGTACAGGGATGAGACCTTTAGCAACGAACAATGTCGATACTAAGATTCATTGCCAGTACTGGAACTTTCTATATTTTTAAGATTTTCAGATTATTACAACACTCATCCTTGAAACAATGACTGCCCATTTAAAATGACCGATATACGTAGTATTAGATTCGGGAAATTAAGCGGTAAATCAATATTGCTACAGTGATGGGCGTCTTAAAGCTCTTTCAGCTTGAAATGATATGCAAATGTACATATTTTTTTTTATTCAACTATATTTGTGCCTTAATTTTAAATTTAATATAAATATTTATTCAAATCCTTCTCTATGTTACGCGTTGAAATACTTAGAAATCAAAGAGATAAAGTTGTTACCGGCCTTAAAAAAAGGAATTGGTCAGATACTGATATTCTCATAATTGATGGCATCATTGACCTTGATGATAAAAGAAAAGAAATCCAGACGCTGATGGATGGTGAATTGGCTGAACAAAACCAGTTGGCAAAAAATATTGGCGACCTGATGAAGAATAAGCAGGCTGCAGAAGCAGAGGGATTGAAAGCACGTGTAGCAGAGCTGAAGGAGTCTACCAAGGCCAGAGAAGAAAATTTGCGGGATATCAAGCAGGAATTGGAAGATAAGCTCATTACCTTACCCAATATTCCGAATGAGGACGTCCCCTTCGGTGTCGGAGCAGATGACAATATGGTCTATCAGGCATGGGACAAGCCGTTGCCTGTATTGCCCGAAGGGTCCCTGCCGCATTGGGAATTGGCTGAAAAATATAACCTTTTTGATATGAAGCTCGGGGTAAAACTGACGGGAAGTGGCTTCATATTGTATCGTGGACAAGGAGCAAAACTTCAGCGGGCTCTGATCAATTATTTCCTGGAATACAATACAGCCGCAGGATACGAAGAAATTTTGCCTCCGCATCTGGTCAATGAAGACTCTGCCAGAGCAACAACCCAACTTCCCGATAAGGAAGGCCAGATGTATTATTGCGAAAAGGATGACTTGTACTTGATCCCAACAGCTGAAGTGCCGGTCACCAATATTTATAGAGATATGATCTTGTCAGAACAGGAAATTCCGGGGATGCTGACCGCTTATACTCCTTGTTTTAGAAGAGAAGCAGGTTCTTATGGCGCACACGTCAAGGGACTCAACCGGGTTCATCAGTTCGACAAGGTGGAGATTGTTCGGGTAGAAAAACCGGAGAACTCATACGCTGCCCTCGATGGCATGATTCGCCATGTATCCCGACTGATGGAAAACCTGGGCTTGCCTTATAGGATTCTTCGCCTATGCGGAGGTGATATGGGCTTCGCCTCTGCCATGACCTATGATTTTGAGGTTTGGTCGGCTGCACAGGAGCGATGGCTGGAGGTCAGCTCTGTATCCAACTTCGAGACGTTCCAATCCAACAGGTTGAAACTACGTTATCGGGATGAAAACAATAATACGCAACTCTTACACACACTCAATGGAAGCTCACTGGCACTGGCCCGTATCGTCGCTGCACTCCTGGAAAACAATCAATCTCCTGAAGGAATCAGAATTCCTGAAGTGCTGCGGAACTTTTTTGGGGCAGATTACATTAAATGAAAAAAAATATTGAATGAATAGCGGTTATTTCATGTTTATGCTCCTCGGGGCAGTGGGAACTGTTGTGGGCATGATTTTGAGTGCAAGATTAAAGTCAAAATTTCAACACTATAGTCAGGAAGGACTCAGCGCTGGCCTTTCCGGTCGGGAAGTCGCCGAGAAGATGTTGCGCGACAATGGTATTACTGATGTACAGGTAGTCTCCGTCGATGGCTTCCTGTCCGACCACTATAACCCGCAGAACAAAACGGTCAATCTCAGCCCGGACGTATTCAATGGCAGGAGCGTAGCTTCTGCAGCTGTGGCTGCACACGAGTGTGGTCATGCCGTTCAGCATGCCACATCGTATTCCATGTTGCGCTTTAGGTCGGCAATCGTTCCGGTTGTACAATTCGCAGCCACCGCCCAGCAATTTCTACTGATGCTGGCACTGGGTGTCATGGGAGCTACCGGTAATCAGACAATCCTGTTGATTACCATTGTTACCTTCTTCATCACTACATTATTTAGCCTTGTGACTCTTCCGGTCGAGTTTGATGCGAGTAACAGGGCTTTGGCATGGCTCAATAATTCCGGCTTGACTTATGGTGAAGAGTATAAAGGCGCAAAGGATGCACTTTGGTGGGCAGCAATGACCTATGTCGCAGCAGCACTTTCGGCTTTGGCTATGTTGATCTATCTGGTATTGAGGTATATGGGCAACCGGGAATAAGGTTGCATTCCCTTGTTGAAATACAGTAAAGTATGATCTATCCGGACTTCTCGATAGGAGACATTATTATAATGGAACAATAAGCTCTTATGTGTAGGGTGACAAAGTTGCTTTTTTTGATATTGATTCTGGCATCCAACCTCACTTTTGGTCAGTCAGGATATGAACGGGCAATGACAAGAGGCATTCAAATGATTAAAAATGCCAAGGTGCCTGAGGATATGAATAGGGCAGAAGGCTATTTTGAACAAATTGCCGGAACAGAGAAGAATCAGTGGCTTCCCTATTATTATGCTGCTTTCGCCAAAATACTGACCGCCTACCTGTACGAAAGCTCCAATAAAGATTATATTGCTCATAAGGCAGAATCCATGATCTTCAAGGCAGATTCTTTGCAGCCTGACAATTCTGAAATTTACTGTCTGAAACATATGGTTGCCTCCCTCGCCTTTCAGGTGGATCCGGGCAACCGATGGCTTTCCTATGGGGTGGAGGCCGGCGCAGCCCTTGATAAGGCAAAGCGCCTGGATCCTTCCAATCCGCGACCTTATGTGTTGGAAGGCCTGCAGTTGATGAATGCTCCCGGTGAGTATGGCGGCAGTAAGGAAAAAGCTAAGGTTGCCTTTAAAAAAGCGTTGGACCTGTTCGAAAATTTCAAACCAATTTCTGACATCGCTCCTTCCTGGGGACTTGAACAGGCGAAAACGGCTTTGGAGGGCTTGGATTGATTGTTGAAGGGAATATTGAGATGATCTTTTTTTCCGGTATTTTTTAGAATAAATGATTGGTCAGTTTTATAAAATTGAGTAATTTTGCTACTCAATTTTTATGATAGAGACCTTAATTTCATCGAAAACAAGAGTCAAGCTACTCTTTAAGTTTTTCCTCAACAAGGAAACAACTGCCTACCTGCGTGGTTTGGAAAATGAAATGGGCGAATCTACTAATGCCATCCGGATTGAACTGAATAAGTTTGAAAAGGCCGGTCTCCTGAAAGCCGAAACAAGTGGCAATAAGAAAATCTTTTCAGCCAACACATCACATCCCCTTTTTCGGGAAATTCACAACATTCTCCTTAAACATATCGGCATCGACCAGATCATCAATAATGTGGTAGAACGCCTTGGTAATGTTGACAGGGTGTATCTGGCAGGTTCATTCGCTAAAGGCATTGACGGGCCGATCATCGACCTTATTTTGATAGGCAATGTAGAAAGAGATTACCTGTCTCAATTGATTACCAAAGCTGAAAACCTGATTAAGAGAAAAATTCGCTATGTAATCTTCAATGAATCGGAATATACGGATTATTTAACCCAAAGTAAAGACCTGGAGCCGTTGCTGCTTTGGTCCGATAAAAGTTGAGAGCATGATGAATACTTGGGTTGGAAAACAATGGTATGCCGTAAAGGTCAAATATAAGAGTGAAAAGGTTGTCATTGCACAATTGGAGCGCAAGGACATTGAAGCATACACTCCTTTTCGCAGATACACAAGCAGATACCTCAGGAAGATTGTGCACCGGATGGTGCCTGTTTTATCCACCTATGTTTTCGTCCATATCGATCGGAAACAATACGTTTCTGTGTTGGAGACTGAACACGTATTTGGCTTTGTGAAGGTAGGAAAATTATTGTCGCCCGTGACTCAAGCGGAAATGGATATCCTGCATCGCATCGAAGGTCTGGATGAAAAGTACGCATTTAAGGAAGTAAGATATCAGACCGGACAAAGAGTCCACGTCAATAATGGTGCTTTATTCGGCATGCAGGGCATTGTCAGTGAAGTTAAATCAAAAGGCAGACTCATCGTCAACTTTGACAGTTTGGGTATAGGCCTGCAAATAGAAATCAATGTGAATCAACTCGAACCATCCTCTGTATAATTATTGAAAAATATATTTTATTATAATATATAAATAATAATATTACAGATAAATATGTGTATATTTTGGATACAATAAGTGCGACTTATTGACGGCGAAGCCATGTTTAATTTTTTAAATGTAAATGAATTTTTAGCATGAATATTTCCGTAATTGGAACAGGATACGTTGGTTTAGTGACAGGCACCTGCTTTTCGGAGACAGGTAATTCGGTGATGTGTGTCGATATTGATGAAAATAAGGTAAATAGCCTTAAATCAGGCGTTATTACCATATATGAGCCGGGACTGGAAGTCATTTTTCAAAGAAATTTAGAGAAAAAACGTCTTGAGTTTACTACTGACCTGAAAAAGGCTGTTGACTTCGCTGACATCATCTTCCTCGCCCTGCCTACACCGGAAGGAGAAGACGGTTCGGCCGACCTTTCCTATGTCTTGAATGTGGCAAACCAGCTGGGTAAAATGATTTCTTCCTATAAAATCATCGTAGATAAAAGTACAGTTCCCGTTGGTACAGCCGACCTGGTACATCAGGCAATTGCTCAGAATGCAGCCGCGGAGCTTTTCGATGTGGTTTCCAATCCGGAATTTCTACGCGAAGGTGTTGCCGTTGAAGACTTTATGAAGCCTGACAGAGTCGTCATCGGTACCTCATCCCCACGTGCACGCGAGATCATCCACCGACTCTACGAGCCCTTTGTCAAACAGGGTAACCCCATTTACTTCATGGATGAACGCTCTGCCGAGATGACCAAATACGCCGCCAATTCATTCCTGGCTACTAAAATCACCTTTATGAATGAAATAGCAAACCTATGCGAACGTGTGGGCGCCAATGTTGATATGGTTCGCCTGGGTATGGGTGCAGACTCGCGGATAGGCAAACGGTTTCTTTTCCCGGGCATCGGCTATGGCGGGTCCTGCTTTCCTAAGGACGTAAAGGCCCTCCATAAGATAGCTGATCAGAATGATTTTAATTTCCGGATTCTGGATGCAGTAATTCAGGTAAATATAAATCAGCGAACCATACTGTTCGACAAATTATACAACTTCTATAAAGGTAACCTCAACGGTAAAACCATTGCCATCTGGGGACTTTCTTTCAAACCCAATACCGACGACATCCGCGAAGCTCCCGCTCTGTACATCATTGATAAATTGCTGGATGCAGGTGCCAAAATCCGCGTTTTTGACCCGGAAGCCATGGACAATGTTAGAAGGATCTATGGAGAAAAATTATTTTATGCTGTCGACCAGTATGAAGTACTGAATGATTGCGATACCCTGATGATTATGACAGAATGGAATGAATTCCGCTCCCCTCAATTTGACTCCATGTTTCATAGTATAAAGGATAAGGTGATTTTTGACGGGCGCAATATTTTTGACCCGAATGATATGCAGGAAAAAGGATTCCATTACGAAAGTATCGGTCGCCCCGTGTAATGACCCGGGCTCACCCCGAAATAATTAGCATTTTTTAATTTAAATACTATATAACTTGAATACGAAAATAGCCGTTATCGGCCTCGGTTATGTCGGCCTGCCTCTGGCTGTGGAACTGGCCAAACACTATCATGTAATTGGTTTTGACATCAATAAAAACCGATTGGAAGAATTGAGAAAGGGTAAAGACCATACCCTGGAAGTGGAAGAATCAAACCTGGTCTCCGTATTGAACCAGAATGATCAACTCGGATTATCATTTACAGATGATGCACAAAAAATCAAAGGTTTTGATTTTTACATTATCACCGTACCTACCCCGGTTAACAAGTATAACTATCCCGATTTTACACCTTTGATCAAGGCAAGTGAGACAGTAGGTAAGGTAATCAGTCAGGATGCCGTCATCATTTACGAATCCACGGTCTATCCCGGAGCTACTGAAGAGATTTGTGTGCCTGTTCTCGAACAATTTTCCGGATTGGAATACAATAAAGGCTTTTTTATTGGCTATTCTCCTGAAAGAATCAATCCGGGCGACAAGGAACGTACCCTGACTAAAATCCACAAAATTGTTTCGGGTTCTACCCCGGAAACTGCCGGAAAAGTGCAGGATTTGTACAATTCCATCATCACAGCCGGCACCCATAAAGCCGCCTCAATTAAAGTTGCCGAAGCTGCCAAGGTCATCGAAAATGTTCAGCGCGACATAAATATTGCTATCGCCAATGAATTGGCAAGAATCTTCAACAGACTCAACATCGACACGACTCAGGTACTCGAGGCAGCCGGAACAAAGTGGAACTTTATTAAGGTTAAACCTGGACTGGTAGGCGGTCACTGCATCGGCGTCGATCCATATTATCTCATCCAGAAAGCTCAGGAAGCCGGTTATCATCCGGAAATTATGCTGGCTGCCCGCCGCCTCAATGAAGGCATGTCGGACTATGTCGCACACGAACTGATTAAAAGGATGATCGATAAGGAAATACGTATCAAGGGCTCCAATGTCCTGGTTCTCGGTGTTACCTTCAAGGAAAATTGTCCCGACCTCAGAAATACCAAGGTTGTCGACATCGTCAATACCCTTAAGGATTACAAAGTCAATGTCGACATCTATGATCCGAGAGTCAACAAGGCTGAACTGATGGCTGAATACAAAATTTCTTGCCTGGATCAGCTCGAAAATGGCAAAAAATACGATGGCATATTACTGGCTGTCGCTCACGATGAATTTGTTACCTTGCCTCTGGAACCGTTGAAAAACGACCCTTCTGTCGTGTACGATATCAAAAGTATCCTTCCGATAGAGATGGTCGACCAGCGGTTATAACCGTATATGGATGGTGTAATTTTTCATTTCCATAATCGACAAAATTTGTAAAAAATGGACCGTTTTTTCAAGGATTTGCTTGAATATGGTCACCATTTCAATCAACTCCTGGCAGATAAATTTCTGGAATATTCAGGCCGTACTTCTGAGAAGCCCATCAGACTTTTTAATCACATCGTCAATGCCCACCATATCTGGAATAACAGAATCGACCCGCAACAGCCTGTTGTAGGCGTCTGGGACATTCATGATATCGGTGAGTTGAAAAAAATGGATGCTACTAATTACGACCGGACCTTGAAAATATTAGAGAAAATGGAGCCTGAAAAAATGATAGTGTATTCCAACTCAAAAGGGGAGACCTTTACCAATTTGGTGAAAGACATTATCTTCCACATCATCAACCACTCCACCTACCATCGCGGTCAGATAGCTATGGAGTTCAGGCAGTCCGGACTTGAGCCGCTGAATACAGATTATATTTTTTATAAAAGGTAAATGAAAATATTAGTATAATTCTTTGTTTGAATTAAAAATTGCTCCATCCATTGCACAAAAACAGGAATTTTACCGAATTGCATTTTTGCAAAAATTAGATACTTGAGTATGGCAAATAAAAATATCCTCATCACCGGAGGCGCCGGTTTCATTGGTTCTCATGTGGTACGTCGCTTTATTCAGCAATATCCGGATTATCACATTTTCAACCTGGACTTGCTGACCTATGCCGGGAATCTGAATAATATTGAAGATATAAAGAATGCTCCCAATTACCATTTTATCAAAGGAGATATCCGCGACCTTGCCTTTATTCGTTCGGTTTTCAGCGATTACCATATAACAGATGTCATCCACCTGGCAGCGGAAAGCCATGTGGACAGGTCGATCTCCGACCCCTTTGTCTTTCTGGAAACCAATGTAATGGGGACTGCCAACCTTCTTCAGGCTGCACGAGAATCCTGGTCGGAAAACTGGCAGGTACACTTATTTTATCACGTTTCCACGGATGAAGTATATGGAGCACTGGGTGAGACAGGATTATTTACAGAAGATACCGCATATGATCCGCATTCACCCTATAGCGCTTCCAAAGCCTCGTCAGATCACATCGTCCGGGCCTATCATGATACCTATGGACTGCCTGTTGTGATTTCCAATTGTTCAAATAATTACGGACCTAATCAGTTTCCTGAAAAATTGATACCGTTGTTTATCAATAACATCGTCCATCGCAAGCCACTTCCTGTTTATGGTGATGGTCTTTATACGCGCGACTGGTTGTATGTCATTGATCATGCCATAGCCATCGACCGGGTCTTTCACAGCGGCAGGGTCGGGGAGACCTATAATATTGGTGGCTTCAACGAATGGAAAAATATAGACCTTATCCGGCTTTTGTGTACTCAGATGGACCAGAAACTTGGACGGACTGCCGGTGAAAGTGCCGAACTGATTACTTACATCAAAGACCGACCGGGGCATGACCGACGATATGCCATCGATGCTTCCAAGATTAATAGTGAGCTGGGATGGTCGCCATCCGTTACCTTTGATCAGGGATTGGAAAAAACAGTTGACTGGTATCTGGACAATACCGATTGGCTCAATAGTGTCACCAGCGGTGAGTACAGGAATTATTATGAGGAAATGTATGGCGACGCATCGCATTAAACTTGAATATTGCATGCAAATTTCAAGCTAAGTATAAATCCGGATGGATTGCAGTTTAACCTTTGAAAATAAAGTACTAGGTTAGGATAAAGCACATGGTAGTCGTTGCTCAATTGATCAGATGAATAATTCTACTGAAGAAATAGTTATGCCACCCCTACCGGGGTTATTTCTGCTGCTTTTATCCATAGGCAAAATCAATTTCACTCCTAACGGGGTTTTAATCCGTCAATTATCGAAATTTTCCCCGCAAAAACCCGGAAGGATGACAATTTTTTGGGGTATATCTGCCCTTCCTGGATTATAAACCAAGTTCATTTGCCCTTTGAGGTAGTTGATAATAGGTTAATATTAAATGCCACCCCTAACGGGGTTATTTCTGCAAATTTTATCCATTTGCAATAGGAATATCACCCCTAGCGGAGTTTTAATCCGTCAATTATCGAAATTTTCCCCGCAAAAACGCGGAAGGATGACAATTTTTTGGGGTATATCTGCCCTTCCTGGATTATAAACCAAGTTCATTTGCCCCTTGAGGTAGTTGATAATAGGTTAATAAAATGCCACCCCTACCGGGGTTGTTTCTGCTGCTTTTATCCATAGGCAAAATCAATTTCACCCCTACCGGGGTTTTAATCCATCAATTATTGAAAATTCGCTCCCCAAAATCCCGAAAGGATGACATAATTATACAGTCTATTGGCACTTCCAGGATTATTTTCCTAAACTATTTTCCCAATTGAGGGATTCGACATTAGGTAATTATAAAATGCCACCCCTGACGGGGTTTGTACTGCAGATTTTATCCATTTGCAAAAGCAATATCACCCTTGACAGGGTTTTAGTCCGTCAATTATCGAAAATTCCCCCGTTAAAACCCGAAAATATAACATATTATACAGCACCATATGCAACCATTAATAACCCCGATAGGGGTGCCATTACTCTAACAAGCACAGGAGTAGTAACCGGAACCCCGATAGGGGTGACATTTCTCACACAAAAGTAAGCTCAGCACCCTCAACCCCGATAGGGGTGAAATTACTCTAACACAAGCAGGTATAGTGCCCATAACCCCGATAGGGGTGACATTAATCTAACATAAGCAAGAACGGTACCTGTAACCCCGATAGGGGTGATATAACTCTAACACGAGCAGGAGTAGTGTCCATAACCCCGTCAGGGGTGAAATTACTCTAACATAAGTAAAATCAGTACAACCAACCCCATTAGGGGTGACATAATTGTACCTTAAAACAAAAACAATGAGGATAATCAAAAAAAACAATTGAAAATTAAAGAAAAACCCCTATCTTTATCCACATAAAATCAATCATTCCACAAAATAAATTATGAAAAAATGACAAAGACCTACTCCCAAATTTATATCCAATACGTATTTGCGGTCAAGTACCGACAAAACCTCCTGCATAAATCCTGGAGAGAAGAGCTTTTCAAATATATGGCAGGGATTATACGTGAAAAAGGCCAAAAACCCATTATAGTCAATGGAGTGGAAGACCATGTGCATATTTTCGTCGGATTAAAACCGGCAATGAGTATCTCTAGCCTGATCCGCGATGTGAAAAATAATTCCACCAATTTTATTAACGACAGAGGATTAGTAAAAGGAAAATTTTCATGGCAGGAAGGATATGGCGCATTTTCTTATGCCCAATCACAAATAAGCAACGTCTTTAGATATATAGAGAACCAGGAAGAGCATCACCGGAAACGAACTTTCATGGACGAATATTTAGATTTTCTGAAAAAATTCGAAATCGAATATGACGAAAAATACCTGTTTGATTGGTTGGAATAGGATTTGATATTTTACCGGCCCTTCCTGGATTATAAACCAAGGTCATTTGCCCCTTTGAGGTAGTTGATAATAGGTTAATATAAAATGCCACCCCTCACGGGGTTATCTCAGCTGCTTTTATCCATGGGCAAAAGCAATTTCACCCCTAGCGAGGTTATACCTGTTACTTTTTACAATGGGCAAAAGAAATATCACCCTTGACAGGGTTTTAGTCCGTCAATTATCGAAAATCCCTCCCCAAGATCCTCTAAAGATGACATACTATACAGCACCATATGCGACCATTAAAATCCCCGATAGGGGTGAAATTACTCTAACAAGCGCAGAAGTAGTAACCGGAACCCCGATAGGGGTGACATTTCTCACACAAAAGTAAACTCAGCACCCTCAACCCCGATAGGGGTGAAATTACTCTAAGTTAAGTAATAGCAGTATCACCAACCCCGTCAGGGGTGTCATTACTCTAACCTAAGTAAAATCAGTATCACCAACCCCGATAGGGGTGTCATTACTCTAACATAAGCAAGAGTAGTACCACTAACCCCGATAAGGGAGCCATTACTCTAACATAAGTAATAGCAGTATCACCAACCCCGTCAGGGGTGACATTAGTCTAACATGAGCAAGAAAGGTACCTGTAACCCCGTCAGGGGTGCCATTACTCTAACATAAGCAAGACCAGTACCACTAACCCCGTCAGGGGTGATATTACACTAACAAAGACAAAAACAGCACTACCAACCCCGTTAGGGGTGACATTATTATACCAAACCAACAAAAAGTAACACAACCCCTTCAAGGGTGACACTATAAAAATCCAATATTAATCCATATGTCCTTTACGCTATCCAATAAATCCATCCTCATCACCGGCGGCACAGGCTCCCTGGGAAAGGCCCTCACCGCATATATCTATGAGAAATACCCCGACGTCAAAAGACTCGTAATCTTCTCCCGGGACGAACAAAAACAATTCCAGATGGCCCAGGAATACCCGCCCAACCACTACAAATCCATCCGCTTTTTCATAGGAGATGTCCGGGATCGGGATCGCCTCATCCGTGCAATGCGTGGCATAGACTATGTCATCCATGCAGCTGCCATGAAACACGTACCAATAGCCGAATATAATCCTGATGAATGCATCGCTACCAATGTAGGCGGAGCACAGAATGTCGTCCATGCATGCATAGAGACCGGCGTCAGTAGGGTAGTGGCCCTATCCACCGACAAGGCATGCGCCCCGATTAACCTCTATGGAGCAACCAAGTTAACCTCCGATAAACTCTTTGTCGCTGCAAATAATATCAGCGGCGACAACCCGATAAAATTCTCAGTCGTGCGCTATGGCAACGTCATGGGCTCCAATGGCTCCGTTATACCATTTTTCATAAAAAAGAAAAAAGAAGGCCGCCTGCCCATCACAGACCCCAAGATGACACGCTTCAACATCTCACTTCGTCAGGGGGTGGAGATGGTCATGCACGCCCTCGAACACGCGTGGGGCGGCGAGATCTTTGTCCCCAAAATTCCATCATATCACATTACCGACGTGGCAACAGCAATCTGCCCCGAGTGTGAACAGGTCGTCGTAGGAATCAGGCCGGGTGAAAAAATACACGAAGAGATGATCACACCTTCGGACTCATTCCATACCTATGACCTGGGGAAATATTATACCATCCTTCCAACAACTCCAAGGTGGAACATAGACGAATTTGTAACTAGTTTCAAAGCGCACCGCGTGCCGGAAGGATTTTCCTATAACAGCGGAGAAAATGATGAGTGGGAAACCGTCGACTCCTTGCGCAAATTAATTCAGGAACACGTGGATGTTTCCATTTAATACATATAATTTGTTTCGTCAACTATACAAATTTCCCTGATAGACATTCATTGAAAGTCTGACTCTTCATACCAAATAACCCATTATCCCATTAATCATTAACAATTAACCAATACTCTCTCCATGCATAAAATACCCTATGGCCGCCAACACATCACCGAAGAAGATATACAGGCAGTCGCAGAGGTGCTGAAGTCGGATTATCTGACTCAGGGACCTGATATACCTGCCTTTGAAGAGGCATTTGCCCGATACATAGGTTGTAAATACGCAGTGGCGGTAGCTAACGGCACTGCTGCCTTGCACCTGTGTACCATGGCTCTTGATGTCCGGCCCGGAGATAAAGTCATAACGACTCCCATTACCTTCTCTGCGTCGGCCAACTGTGTTCGGTATTGTGGTGGCGAGGTCGTCTTCGGCGATATTGATCCGGAGACTTTTTTACTGGATATTCAGTCCGTTAGGCGAATCCTTGAAAGTGACCGCAATGGCAATTACAAGGGAATAATCCCGGTGGACTTTGCCGGCAGAGCCGTGAATCTGGAAGCCTTCAGACAACTGGCCGATGAATTCGGACTCTGGATTATTGAGGATGCCTGCCATGCTCCCGGCGGATATTTTACCGATCATCAGGGAAATCAACAGTGGTGCGGCAACAGCAAATATGCTGACCTCGCTATATTTTCATTTCATCCGGTTAAACACATTGCATGCGGTGAGGGCGGCATGATTACCACCAATGACGAGGAATTGTACAAACAACTGAACAGACTTCGCTCCCATGGAATTACCAAGGGGGAGGACATTTATCTCAACTCTCAGACATTCGCAGGTTCTGATACTTCCGAATATCCCGGATGGTATATGGAATTGCAACAATTGGGCTATAACTATCGGTTGACAGATATACAGGCAGCACTTGGAATCAGCCAGTTAAAAAGAGCAGAAGCAGGGCTGGAAAGAAGGAGGGAAATTGCAGGGACATACAATACCTTTTTCTCCGGAAAGCCTTATCTCATCAGACAATCCGGTTTGGTCGAAGGTCATGCCTATCACCTGTATGTGGTAGAAGTTGAAGACCGGCTGGGCTTGTATAATCACTTACGTGAACACAATATTTTTGCACAGATACATTACATCCCGGTTCATCTGATGCCGTATTACCGACAGTTTGGGTGGAAGGAGGGTGATCTGCCCCATGCCGAGGAGTATTATCGACATTGTATCAGTCTGCCGATGTATCCGGCACTGACTGCTGACGAACAAACTTTTGTGATGGACATTTTAGACAAATATTACCTTGGCTAGACTGGCGATTATACCGGCACGGGGCGGAAGTAAAAGAATACCCGGAAAAAATATCAGGAATTTTCACGGAAAGCCGATAATTGCCTATTCCATTGAGGCGGCAAGGCAGAGCGGCCTCTTTGATGAGGTAATAGTTTCCACGGATGATGATCAGATCTGGGATATAGCAGTACAATACGGTGCCTCTGTACCATTCTTACGTTCTGCTGAGAATAGCAATGATACCGCCACTACACTCGATGTTATCCGGGAGGTGCTTGCAGCGTTGAAGCATCATGGAAAAGAATATCAGGAAGTATGCTGTATCTATGCGACTGCGCCCTTGATCCGTATCAGCGCGTTGGAGGAAGGGTTAAGGCGGCTGGATGACGTGACAGCCAGTGTGTTTCCGGTAGTAGCCTTCGGATTCCCGATATGGAGGTCATTGAAGCTGGAATCCGATCAACGCGTTTCCATGAACTGGCCTGAATTTAGTCAGACAAGGAGTCAGGACCTGCCACCTGCTTACCACGACGCCGGACAATGGTACTGGTTTCGCCCCAACCTTATAACGGACAGCCTGTATGCACCGTCATCAGCGGCCATTGTCATCAGTGAAATGGAAGCTCAGGACATCGATAATGAAAGTGACTGGAAGTTAGCGGAGATAAAGTATTCCATCCTGCAGAAAGACAGGGAAGCGTAAGAATATTACGCTATCTACGGATAATGTGTAAATTGGAAAGTTGTAAAGTTCTTAGTTTTTAGTTTTTAGTTCTTAGTTGGATTTAACTCAAAACTCAAAATTTTTGATTCAGCCATTAAGCAAATAAGGAAAGATAAGAGTTGAGAGACGTAAATAATCTTATATCCTTAATGGTTCAAAAAAAAACATTCGGTTTAATATTCTACAAATTATGAATCCCGAACTTCCTGAGCTCAAATTTGAAACCAAAAGGCCGCACCTACGGAGTTTGGATCCTACATAAATGGATAATTCCACCAAAAGGTTGCGCCTACAGCGCTTTCAATCCGTAAAATTGAAATAAACGATGGAGATATTTAGAATTCCGGATGATAAAAACAATCGGAATATAAAGCTTCGTTAGAAGCGACCTTATGGTAGCATGTTAATTTTAACGCGGAATCAAGCCCTGTAGGGGCGACCGTATTAAGTTCTTAGTTTTAAGTTTAAAGTTTTGAGTTGAGTAACTAAGAACTCAAAACTAAGAACTCAAAACTAAGAACTCAAAACTAAGAACTCAAAACTCAAAACTACCCCCTCTTCATCCTAAGAAACTAATCTGACGCTTTATATGTTAATCTACATATAATCATATGCACCATGAGAACAACCCTGGATTTGCCGGAAGAACTATTACAAAAGGCACAGCGCATTCTGGAAACAGATACCAAAACAGAAACAATCGTCGAAGCACTGAAAAGGATCATTAATCTGCATGAAAGACAAAAGCTGATTCGATTCAGAGGGAAGATAGACCTGGATATAGACCTGGATGCAATAAGAGGAAGAAATGAGTGTCCTGGTTGACACATCAGTATGGATCGGATACTTTTCCAAAGGAGAATATATCCAATTAGAGAGGTTGATTAAGGAAGATCTGGTCGTAACCAATGACCTGATTCTGGCAGAATTACTCCCTTTTATGCACAAAGCCGGCGCCTTTAAAGCAATTCATGCTTTAGAAGCAATAGAAAAAAAAGAATTACAGATTCACTGGCCGTCCATCATTGAAATGCAAAAACTGAACCTTTCAAACGGATATAACGGGATAGGCATACCTGACCTCATAATCTGCCAGCACTGCATTCAGCACGATTATTGGTTATGGACCAACGATAAACATTTTACCTTCATGAAAGAATATACGGAACTGAAGCTATATGCTGATCAATAATGCAACATTCAATCCCCTATCAATCATTGAATCATATCGAAAAATCAGACTTTCTTTCATTTAAAATATATCCAAAAGACCGCACTAGCAGCGCTTACTATCTGAAAATTTTGAATTAACCCAAAAGAAAATAATAATTCAGAACGATAAAATCATTCCAAATAAAAAGCTTCGTTAGAAGCGACCTTTTGGCAGCATGTTGAAAATAGCGTAACCTCAAGCCCTGTAAGGGCGACCTTATTAAGTACTTAGTTTAAGTTGAAAGTTTTGAGTTGAGTAACAAAGAACTCAAAACTCAAAACTCAAAACTAAGAATCGCTGACGACAGCGACTATAGCCCCGGACGACCGGGATTATAATCGTGGTCGTCCACGGCTTCCGCTGCGCTCCAGCTCAAAACTCAAAACTAAGAACTCAAAACTAAGAACTCAAAACTCAAAACTAAACCCTTGTCCACTCCCCCCACTCCCCTCCTCATCCGCGCCGACGGATCAACCCGACTGGGAATGGGACATCTGTACCGTTCACTGGCGCTGGTTAAAATGCTGGAAGACCGATATGACTTAACCTTTGTATCAAAAGAAATACCATCCGACTTCATCTCCCTCCTCCGACAGGAAAACTGTAACATCATCCCCATCACAGACGAACAGCAATACATCGACCTCTGCACACCCAAACTCATAACCATCATCGATGGGCACCATTTCCCGGACACCCTGTATCGTCGGGTATCAGAGAAAGGCAGTCGCATAATATGCATCGACGACCTCCACGACAAAACGTACACGGCAGACATCATCCTCAATCAGGCACCTGCCATCCGGCCGGCTGATTACCGCACCAACGGATGTACCTATTTCGCTTTGGGACCGGCCTATGCCTTGTTGAGACAACCGTTTATCAACGCAGCGACTCACAAACGACAGCGTCTCCGACCGTCCACCTGCCTGATATGCTTCGGTGGCGGTGATCAGAATGACCTGACCATGCGCACCCTGGAAATAGCCCTGGAACTAAATGCCCTGGAGCGCATCGACGTGGTGACGGGCAGCGCATACCCATTTGCGGAAACTTTAAAGGAAAAAATACAACAACATCCTCATATCCGCCATCACCACGACATCGGCGCAGAAGAGATGCAGCAGCTCATGGAAGCAGCAGACATAGCCGTCATACCATGCAGCACCATTCTCCTGGAGGTCTTTGCCTGTGGATGTATTCCGGTAGCCGGATATTATGTCGAAAATCAGAAGTATTTTTATGAGAACTTCCTGAAACAACAGGCATTCATTGATGCCGGGCAGTTTGGCAAAGAAGAAATAAGAAAAGCACTGACTGAAGCATTGAATTACACGGAAAACTTACCTGAAATCATCGACGGAAAGTCGCCCCAACGCATCCGTAAACTCTTTGCCTTACTCGAAAAAGTGAACGACCTTCACCTTCGTAAAGCCACGGTAGAAGACGCTGAGACGACCTACCAATGGGCATCTGACCCGGAAGTACGACGATATTCATTCAACAGGGAAAAGATAAGCCGGGAAGGTCACCTGCAATGGTTTAACCGAAAAATAAATGAAAGTCGTTGTCATTATTACATCGCCATGTATCAAGGACATTCCATCGGTTCGATACGGTTTGATGTTGATGGAGATACGGCCCTGATCTCCTACCTCGTCGATTCAAAGTATCATGGCAGGGGAATGGGTCAGGTCTTGCTCATCAATGGCTGCCGGACCTTTATACAGTCGTATGGAACACCGGTTTCGCTGGTAGGTTATGTCACCCCGGACAATACCGCATCGCTTAAAATATTTGAAAATATCGGTTTCGTAAGGACAGACGAACCGCAACATATAAAATTTACCATGTCATGCAGATAGGCAGATACACGATAGACAACAACAGCCCCACCTTCATCATCGCCGAACTGTCGGCCAACCACAATGGGAGTCTGGACACCGCTCTGGACACCATCCGTGCAGCAGCGCGAGCAGGCGCTGATGCCATCAAGCTGCAGACCTATACAGCTGATACCATCACGATAGACAGTCGCAAGGAAGACTTTATGATCAAGGGCACTATCTGGGAAGGGCGCAATTTACACGACTTATACGCAGAAGCATATACTCCGTGGGAGTGGCATGCCCGGCTGTTTGAAGCTGCGAGAGCAGAAGGACTTGAGTGCTTTTCATCACCATTTGACCCTATGGCGGTGGACTTTCTGGAGCAGTTGAAAACACCGGCATACAAGGTAGCATCCTTTGAGATCACAGATATACCATTGATTGAGCTCATAGCATCCAGGGGGAAGCCCGTCATCATATCTACCGGAATAGCCGAAATGGAAGACATCGAACTGGCTCTGGATGCCTGCCGCAGAATGGGCAATCACGACATCGCCCTGCTTAAGTGTACCTCATCCTATCCTGCACCCATCGAGGAGGCCAATCTGACCATGATCAGGGACTTCAGGGAGCGATTCGGAGTGATTACCGGGTTGTCAGACCATACCATGGGGGCCACGGCGCCGATTGTGTCTGTCTGTATGGGAGCGAAGATCATAGAGAAGCATTTTATTCTGGACAGGAGCATTGGCGGACCGGATGCATCATTTTCGATGACGGAGGCCGAGTTTACCGATATGGTGCGGATGGTACGGGATGCCGAGAAAGCAATAGGCAGGGTGGATTACAACCTGACAGAAAAGCAGCGAAAAGGCAGGGATTTCAGCCGATCGCTTTATGTGGTCAGGGATATCGCTGCCGGAGAGAAGTTGACAGAGGAGAATATCAGGTCTATCCGACCCGGCTTTGGCTTGCACCCGCGATATTACAGGGAAGTCCTGGGCAAGATAGCAAAAGTCAGCATTGAAAAAGGTGACCGCCTCACCCTTGACAACATCGGAGAATAATTGGTAATTCATAACTAGTAATTGATTAAAAAACCTTCGGTAGAAGCAACCTTATTTAAGTTTTAAGTTATGAGTTTTGAGTTTTGAGTTGAGTAACTAAGAACTAAGAACTAAGAACTCAAAACTCAAAACTAAGAACTAAGCACTCAAAACTTCGACTATTTTTGCAACAGTGGTTACAGTAACCGTGGTTGCGTAAAATTAAAACATGAAATTTTATACCCGGGAGGCAGAGATAGAACTTCTTAGAAAAATAGAGAAGAATACCACACAGTCTGCCCAAATGGCCATGGTGTTCGGTCGGAGAAGAGTAGGAAATACGACCCTTTAAAATAAGAATTTGCAATTTAATTAAACCATTAAGCAATCAAGGAAAGATAAGAATAGGGCGATAACTTTTTTCTAAAGCCCTTAATGCTTCAAAATAACAACGATCAATTTTAATTTTCTGCAATTTATGAATCCCAACCTTCCTTGGCTCAAAATTGAATTCAAAAGGTCGCACCTACGGAGCTTGGAACCTACCTTTATGGACATTCTACCAAAAGGTCGCGCCTACAGCGCTTTCATTCCGGGAAAATTGAAATAAACGATAGAGATATTTAGAATTCCGGATGAAAAAACAATCGGAATAAAAAGCTTCGTTAGAAGCAACCTGATGTTGGATTTGATAATTGATGATTGATTAAACAAGCTTCGTTAGAAGCGACCTTATGGTAGCAGGTTAATTTTAACGCGGAATCAAGCCCTGTAGGGGCGACCTTATAAAAAAAGGATGCACATTTTAATTAAAACATTAAGCAATTAAGGAAAGATAAGAGCTAAAAGACTTAATTATTCTTAATTCCTAAATGGTTCAAAAAAATAGGAAAATATAGCCGGCAAATTAGGCATGTGGAATACAATAATATAAATTTCAGGGTATTGACCAGGTAATTATCTATGCCTCTCGGGGCAAAGGTAATTTTCGCCCCGGCTCATATAAAGATATTACCTTGAATGGAGATAAAATTAGTTTTGCAACAGTGCACGGTCTAATCCGACAGATAGATAATTTTTTAAAAAATAAAGTAGAATTACTATAGAAAAAATAGAATTACCTTTAATCAAAGAATATAATTTTCGAATAACTGATTATAAAGGAATGCAATGATAACTAATAAACAAAAGGAAGCTATAATTCAATTTATGATGCCTTTTCAACCTGCTGAAATTGGCATATTTGGATCATTTGCAAAAGGAACTTCTACAAAAAGTAGTGATATCGATATCATAGTTAAATTAAGAAAACAGATTAATTTGTTTGAATTTATAGATTTGCAGGAAGGCTTGAGTAAAGTTTTGAAACGAAAAGTAGATTTAATTACAGATGGTGCATTGAATAAGCATATACGTTCACTAATTGCATCTGAAATCATTAGTATATACAATGATTGATCGAGACAAAGTTTATATTTTAAGTATTCAGGACAGTATAAAATCCATCTATGATTATACTGCAGGGTTAAACAGGAAAGATTTTTTAAGTCAACCTATTGTACAAGATGCATTTTAATTTTCTCCAAATTATTTATCCCGACCTTTCGGGGGGCAAAACTAAAACCAAAAGGTCGCACCTACGGAGCTTGGATCCTGCTCTTATGGACATTCTACCAAAAGGTCGCGCCTACAGCGCTTTTAATCCGTAAAATTGAAATAATGAAAGAGATATTTAGAATTCCGGATGAAAAAACAATCGGAATATAAAGCTTCCTTAGAAGCGACCTTATGGTAGCATGTTGAAAATAGCGTAACATCAAGCCCTGTAGGGGCGACCTTATTTGAGTTTTAAGTTGAGTAACTAAGAACTCAAAACTAAGAACTCAAAACTAAGAACTAAGAACTCAAAACTATCAAAAAGCTTCATTAGAAGCGACCTTATGTTAGCATGTTGAAATTAGCGCAGCATCAAGCCCTGTAGGGGCGACCTAATAAAAGAAGGCGCACATTTTAATTAAACCATTAAGCAATTAAGGAAAGATAAGAGATGAAAAACTTAATTATTCTTAATTCCTTAATGGTTCAAAAAAAATAACGTTCAAAATTACATTTCGGGCAACTCAAAACTAAGAATCGCTGACGACAACGACTTTAGCCCCGGACGACCGGGATTATAATCGTGGCTGTCCACGGCTTCCGCTACGCTCCAGCTCAAAACTCAAAACTAAGAACTCAAAACTTTAGAAAATGAAAGGCATAATCCTCGCCGGCGGCTCCGGCACACGACTCTACCCCATCACCCGAGCCATCAGCAAACAACTGATGCCCATCTACGACAAACCCATGATCTATTACCCCCTGTCCGTCCTCATGATGGCAGGCATCCGCGAAATCCTCATCATCACCACACCCGAAGACCAGTCCCAGTTCAGACGCCTCCTCGGCGACGGCAGAGAAATAGGCTGCACCTTCAGCTACGTGGCACAGGAAGTCCCCAACGGACTGGCACAGGCCTTTGTCCTCGGGGCAGACTTCATCGGCGACGACAAGGTGGCACTCGTCCTGGGCGACAATATATTCTATGGATCCGGCCTCGGCGAACAACTATCCAGACTCACCGACATCGACGGCGGCTATGTCTTTGCCTATGAAGTGTCCGACCCCGAACGCTATGGCGTGGTAGAATTTGATGAAAACAAAAAAGCCGTCAGCCTCGAAGAAAAACCGACTCATCCACGGTCCAATTACGCCGTACCCGGCCTCTATTTTTACGACAATCAGGTAGTGGAAATAGCGAAAAACTTAAAGCCATCCCCCCGCGGCGAATACGAAATCACCGATGTCAACAAGGAATATCTGCGGCGCGACCAGCTCCACGTCTCCATCTTGGGAAGGGGCACAGCCTGGCTGGATACCGGCACCTTTGACTCCCTGCATGACGCATCAGAGTTTATCCGGGTCATAGAGAAGCGACAGGGTTATAAAATCGGATGCATAGAAGAAGTCGCCTTCCGCAAGGGCTTTATCGGTCAGGCACAACTGGATAAACTGGCAGAAGGACTGATCAAAAGCGGTTATGGCGAGTATTTGAAGCGTGTGCGGAAATAGCTATAAGTATTAATGGGCGTCAATCCCCGAAATAAAGAGCTTATGCGAATATCTCGGGATTTGGAAATGGTCGAACAATTAGGATTGCAAGGTTAACGTTTAGCATATTTAAAAAAGTATAAATCATCAAGAAAAAAGTAAACCATTCTGTTATATAATGAAAAATAAAATCTTAATTACCGGTGGAGCCGGATTTATCGGTTCTAATCTGACGGAATATTTCCTGAATAAAGGCTATAAAATCAAGGTTCTGGATAACTTATCTACCGGATTTATCCACAATATCCAACCCTTTTTTGAAAATGAAAGCTTTACATTTATAGAAGGTGATATTCGTGATCCGGACACTTGCAGAGAGGCCGTGAAAGGAGTGGACTATGTCCTACACGAGGCGGCTCTGGGCTCTGTACCAAGGTCAATTAAAGATCCCATCGCCACCAATGAAACCAATGTATCGGGCTTCCTCAATATGCTCATAGCAGCTCGCGACGAGAAGGTGAAAAGATTTGTCTATGCAGCGAGTTCTTCTACCTATGGCGACTCCACGAGTTTACCCAAGGTCGAGGAAGTGATAGGCAAGCCCCTGTCGCCCTATGCCATTACCAAGTACGTCAATGAACTATATGCAGACGTCTTTGCACGAACCTATGGAATGGAATGTATCGGATTGAGATATTTTAATGTCTTTGGACGCAAGCAGGATCCAAAGGGAGCTTATGCAGCAGTAATTCCTAAATTTGTATTGCAGTTTATGGCTCATGAAAGTCCGGTTATCAATGGAGATGGCAATTATTCAAGGGACTTTACCTACATCGATAATGTAATCGGGATGAATGAATTAGCCATCCTGACCGACAATCCGGATGCTATTAATACCGTCTATAATACAGCTGTGGGAGACCGCACGACGATATTGCAACTTACGGAATATTTAAAGGAATTTTTAGCCGAATATGATCCCAAGATAAGTAAGGTGGAGATAAAACATGGACCTGTCAGAGAAGGCGATATTCCCCATTCATTGGCAAGTATCGACAAAGCTGCAAAATTGCTGGGGTACAAGCCAAGTCATACAATCCGAGAAGGGCTTAAAGAAGCCGTAAAGTGGTATTGGGTTAATTTGAAGCCGGATTTAGTAAATCAGAAAAGGTAATTGCTTGTAAAGTTTCAAAAGGTTGTTGATGGGAGTAGATATAATTTGAAGATAAAAGTAAGATATTATTTCTGAAAACAAATGAATTAATTTTAAATAATTCAGGTTTTAGGTTATATCAGTTTAAAGTAGCATCAAAAAGGGGCCTTTACATTAAGTTCTTTTCTAATAGAGCCGCTTCTTATATATAGATTGTGAAAGACGATGAACTTCATTAAACAGATTTCCATATCTTATCTACTATTTTCAAATTTTACGATTGTAGGTTTTTTTAATGATATCAAAAACTCGTTCTACCATTCCGTTAGATTGTTGATGTTAAGGAAGAGTTAGCCGATGTTTTAAATTATTGTGCTGGTATTTTACATCAAACCAGAAGGCTTATTACTGCATTCTCCTTTTTTTTGATTTGAGCAGTATATTTGTAAATTCCGGTTTAATGTCAGTCAAGATGGGTGTAAAATTAAATGGAAAAAATCAATACATTGGTTAGGAAAGTCACCTGTTGATGATGCCGGTTTGTCAATGTAATGTTTTTAGAAAATAGTTCAGGAATCTTTAACTATAATACAAACTGATAACTTTTGGTATTGTCAAATTTCGAAAGATAGGAAACATCAACTCGTAAGTATGTGGGTTCATTTTATCTAAATTTATTGAGTTGTCCTATTTCTTCTACAGGGAATTAGATGGAAGTTATTTTTAACTGAGTATCGATAAATATTACTTATAGAGATATTGTTAAACTCGTTCGAGACTATTTTCCAAACCTCATAAAGAGCAAACCATGTAGATTTTCTAAAAGTATTAATTAGGCTTTGTACTTAATTGGATAAGGCATATTTGATGTAATCAGGTTTAAAGGAATTGACTTGGACGAAATCCCCCATTTTTCAAATGGAGAATGCCTGTGTACCGATGCCCAAAAGGGATGATAGTTTAACAGTCGAGATATTACTTAGCTGTATTAATTGCCGAATATTTATTTCTGTTTTGGGATTTGATCCCCCTTCAGATGAAATGAAAGCATAGCCGAAACTGAATCTGTAGGGAAATCAAATTTCGTCAACGATGAGGTGAAACTAAACAATAACGATTAATATAACAACCATTGTTTATTTTGGCACAAAAATAGATTAAGTTAACAAAAGCAATAATTATTTTATTTAAGAAAAAGGTTAAAATTATTTATTTTGAATAATTTACTTGAATTTAAGGACTAACTAATTAAAATGATGTATGACAAATAATAATGAATATTCCAATGAAATAACTTTGAAAGAATTTATTTTAAAGCTTCAATATTATGGTAAACTATTATTATCTAAGTGGTACATTATTGGATTAGTAGCAATTTTATTTGGGGCTTTATTTGGGTACAGAGCATATGTAGAAAAAGATAAATATGTTGCAGAGTTAACATTTATGGTTAATGAAGAGAGCAGCTCTTCAGTTGGAGCTTTCGCTGCGAGTGTGTTGGGTAGATTTGTAGGAGGAGGAGGTAAATTTAACCTCGAGAAAATATTATCACTTTCTAAGTCGAAAATGATTCTAGAGAAGACCTTTTTCGTCAAGAAAAATGTCAATGGTCAAACAGATTATCTCGCTAATTTTTTCATCAAAGCATATAAGATAAATGAAAAAACCAAAGATGGCCTACTTGATGGATTTCTTTTTAAAAAAGACACCATTTCTTCAGAATTAGACAGTGAAATGATGGCCAACTTATTTAGTCTTTTGATAGGTAAAAAGGGGATATTCTCTTCATCTTCAGATGATCGTTCAGGGATAATGACATTAAAACTAATATGTAGCCATGAAGAATTAGCAGTTGAATTTATAAATACATTATATGATGTATTGAGTGAATATTATATCAATAATTCAATAGAAAAAGATTTACTTACCTATAATCTTTTAAAACAGAAAGCGGATTTGTTGTACGGACAGATGAATTCAAAACTTGATGAGGCCATCAGTTATGATGATAAGACACTGGGTGTGTGGAAACAAACTTACACATTGCCATCAAATAAAAGTTTAAGGGATGCTAGAATCTCTACAGAAATGTATGGAGAGGTGATGAAGAATCTAGAGATTGCAGATTTTACCTTAAAGAACAAAACGCCTTTTATTTCGAAAGTTGACATACCACGTGTTCCATTGGAAAATGCAAAAAATAGTATGGTCAAACAAATTATAATAGGATTGTTCCTAGGTACTTTTTTATCTGCATTTTATATAATAATAAGGAGGGTAGTAAAAATTTCAATGATGTAATCACATTATTATGAATATTCTATATAAAGTGCAAATGAAATTTTATTATTTATTGATTCTTGGGATAACTTTTTTCTTGGGGTGCAAAACCACAGTCATTGAAGAAAAGCATGAAGGTGTTAGTGTACAAAAGGTAAGTAATACTGAGGTGAAATTAATAGCAAAAGATAGCACTAAAGACATTAGCTTATTGCTTAATCGTTTAATCGATAACGCAAAGATTAAAAAAATAACGTTCGGAGATGGCACATTTAATATAGCGCATACCATATTCGTTCAGCGATCAAATATAACCTTTCAGGGTTCTCAAAGATCTGTTTTGAAGGCAACCGTGAAGCAAAAGGAGAAGTTTAACTTATTTTTTGTAAATGAAGATCTACGACTTGGTGGATATCTTTGCAATGTTCATTATAAAAACTTGATTATTGATGGAAATAATTTTGGTTTTTTAGGATTATTACAATTTAATAGAGTTGAAAATTTTTCTGTGAAAAACTGTGAGTTTCATAATGGTGGAAAAACCACGAAAGACAACAAAAATCTACCTTCTGAATGGACTGATGGTATTGCCTGTTCTAACAAATCTCAAGGAAAAATTATTGGTAATAAGGTAATTGGAATGTCTAAGGTGGGTATATATGTCGCACCTGGATGTAATACAGTCGAAGTGTCTGGTAATATTGTGGATATGAGAAACTTGGGAGTCAATAGAACAGGTATTCAGTGTTTGATAAATGGAATAATAAAAGACAATGTAATCAAAAACTGTACAGGAGCTGGAATTTTAGGTCAAACCATAGAACCTACTGATAATCTTATAAATCTTGGAATAGATGTTCGTCCATATAACATTAGAATTAATAACAATAAAATAGAAAATTGCCAAATTGGGATTGAGTTTAATCATAGTGTCTTATACGATGATAGAATAAAAAACATTCAAAAGTTAAATCCTAGATTAAGTGTTTCAAGTATTAATGATAATACAATATTAAATTCAAGTTTTTGCGGTATTTCAATTACCAATCGAGACTCAATAGATATTGGAAGAAACAATATCTACAATGATGAGAATATAAAACTAGGTACAGGTATTCAAATATTAGGTAGTAATTACATTACTGTGAAAAATAATGTGATTGAGAATGCTAGTCAAAATATTTTCTTTATTAATAACTCAAAAAATATACTGATAGAGAATAATAGCCAACGAAATAGTAAAATTGTATCCAAATATGAAATTGAATTAAGGACTGAAGATAACAATATTAAAAATATAAATTATAGGAAAAATGTGTTCAAATCCATGAAGTTCTCTAATATTGACTTAATCGATAAAATAATTAACATTGATAAATAAGTTATATAACTTGATGTCCAGAATGTTTCAATTACGTATGGACATTGTGTTTAATGTTATTGAAAAAGTACTTGGAGTATTAATTAAATTAACCATATTATATTTAATAATTAAAGGAGGTGGAAGTAGTACACAGGGTCAATATAAATATATCATAGATACTGCGATGTTATTCAATATATTATCATTGTTTGGTATGGATAACTACAACATTTATTTAATGACAAAATCTTTCAAAGAGAAATCAGCTGCTAAAGTCAATGCAATAATTACACATACTCTAATTTGGATCTCTTTTACTTTTGTTCCTATTTTAGGCCTTGTATATTTATTAACAGAAGTATTTGATGCTTTAGAGCCTATCGTTCCTCAATTTGTTTATTTGATATCTATAGTCGCTTTATCATTTCAAACAAGGGTATTTATAAAAAATTTGTGGGTTGGAGTAGGCAATATTATTTTTAACTCTATTAATCAAATAGTTTCTGATTGTGTGTTTTTAATATCAATGCTTTATTTTTACTTGAATAATAGTATTGATATTTATACAATATTTATATGGTATGCTTTAAATAATTTTATTTTCACTTTGATTATTTTGGTACAGTTAGTGTATAGAACCAAATACCGATTTAATTTTGATATGGCACTTTTGAAAGTTCAATTGAAGGGTGGATTTCAGCTTTTTCTTTATACGATTTTTTTTGCTTTGATGCTAAGAGTCGATTCGTTAATCATTATGAAATATCTCGGGTCTTCATCAACTGGCTACTATGGAATAGCATCTCAGTATAGTGAGTTTGTGTATTTTATAGTTATAGCACTGTCGCAAATAATCATAAAAGAAACTGTGTTAGACAGGTCGGACTTTATATACAAATGGCTTAAGAAAATTCAGATTATACAGTTAGTACTAGCTATAGTTTTGACTTGTTGTACTTTTATTCTACCCTTATTATTAGGAGAAGAGTATCAAAAATCAGTATTGCCTTCTATTATTTTGTTGTTTGGTACTTATTTTTGGGGTATTTATATATTTTTTAACTATTGGTTATTGGGATTGAATAATTTAAAGTATCTAGTTTTTACTAGTATAGTAGGTGTTTGTCTAAATGTGATTTTAAATTTGGTTTTAGTTAGATCAATAGGTATAATTGGTGCTGCTATAGCATCTTCAATTAGTTATTTTTTAACTTTAATATTGTTGATTTATTTAGTGAAGAATAAAAATCTTTTGAAAATTAGTTTTACGAAATCCCTCCTACCGTTCCATAAATAATCAATTTGTATGTTGTTATATTTCTACATCTATATAGGTGTTACTTTGTTATCAATACTTCTATCAACTAAAGTTAACAAGACTATATTTCGTGCAGATATATTTATAACATTGAGTTTGTTTCTTTATGCTATACCAGTTCCTTTTAATTATATATATTTAAAAGGAGATTCTGTACAAGGTTTATCGTATGAAAACTGTTCAAAAATACTTTCTTTTAACTTACTATTCTTGGTATTTTTCTTGATAGGGTATTACATGTATAATATATTTAAGCCTCCAAAATCTAAGTTTTTAGATTATAGTGTAGACAATAAAACTTTATCACCTGATTTTTTGATATATGTATCACTTTCTTTTAGTTTAATATTACTATATGGTTTATTCCAACAATTTGGAGGCATAACTGAATATTTTAGTCTTAGCAGATTCGATTTATATAAAGAAAAGCGTGATAATAATTTAGGAGTTTTTACAGTCGGTTTTGACTTTTTAAAAGCGTTAATAGTATTATTATTAGCGAAAGTTTTATTTATACGAAAAGAAAGATCTAAAGAATACGGGAAGTTAAAAATGTTCGCAATATTATTACTTTCCCTGTTATTTATTTTTATTGTCTTAGGTTCTGGTGATAGAAGACCAATTGTAGGATTGTTAATTGGGCTTTCATTCATAGGATCATTTTACGGTAAGATCAATGAAAAATTGATAATGTTTTTAGGTATTCCTTTTGCTTTGATAATGCAATTACTATCATATCTAAGACATTTGATCAATTCTCCTGAAAAGATGTTAGTTCATTTGCAAAGTAATTATACACCCGATTGGTTGGATATCTCAAAAGGAGAGCTTGGTAATTGTTATCTTATATTTAATAATCTTCTTACTAAGCCTGAGAAGTGGGATTTTTTTTGGGGTTCGACGTATTTGTATAATTTGACGAATCTCTTTCCTAAAGCAATATTACCTATTCGATATGAAGGAATAGCAATATGGTTCGTTAGTGTATTTTATCCTGAAACCTATGCTAAGGGTGGTGGGTATGGGTTTAATATTGTTGCTGAAGGTTTCATAAATTTTGGCGTCCCTGGAATAGCTATAACAGGATTTATGATTGGTATCATTGCAAATAGCTTGTGGAATTTTTTGTGTATAAACAATACGAATCCTTTAAAACTGACTCTATATGCAATGCTACTCACTATTTTTTTTATTTTTGGGAGAACAGATTCTGGTGGATTAATGAAAGAATTTTTTAACGGTACATTTTTGCCGATTGTTTCAATTTTTTTATTAAATTATATAATAAAGCAACGAGCCCCCAAGCCCGAACAAATTAAAAATTAGTTTCTTAGTACATGACAAAATTTAGCATATAAATAAAACAACATATATTGTAGTGTGATTTAGAGTATAATAGAAAGTTGCACTTATGAAGATCAAAGGACAAGATTATTCATTTATTAGAGAATTAAAAGGATTTTTACCAAAAGTTAATCAGCAGAGGCTAAAATTTATTGAACTAATACTCAAAGCACTTTGGAATTGTCTTGGATTGAATAGAATTACGTCTAACTGTTCTGTAAGATGGATTTAGTCGTTAAAGGTAGTTCAAATTATTGGCGTATTCAACGTTATATGGCACAATCAGAAATAAGTCAGTCAGTTTTGTCTCAATGGATAGTTAATAAGATTTATCCTGACGAAAATGCCATAATGACATTGGTTATGGATAGGACAAACTGGAAGTTTGGCAAATCGAATATTAAATATTTAGTGCTTTCAGTGTGTTACAAACGTATGCCCATTCCACTATTTTGAAGCTTGCTGGATAAGTGCGGTAATTCCTCCAGCGAAGATAGAATATTCTTGGTGAATAAGTTTATTGAAGTATTCGGAGGGCGTAGGATAGATTAAAGGCGAAAAATGGCAGAAACGGTTAATTGAAAATAATTTACCATTTTATTTACGGATACGGAATGATGCAATCGTACAAATTAAGGGTAAAGTAAAAAAGGCATCAAAACTATTTAGACATTTGAGCGTAGACCAGACACAGTATAAAAACAATATAGTAAATGTTTATAGTACAGAAGTTTATATAAGTGGAAAGAAAATAAATATTGATTATAGAAAGACAGATTATGTTAAAATAATTTCCTACTTCGAACCAACAAAATGCTTCAATAAGTCTAAAATGAGATGGGAAATCGAGTATATGTTCAAAGCGCTTAAATCAAGTGGCCTTATAATGGAGTCAACTCATGTGACCGATCAATAATGTAAAAACCATTTTAGAAGTAATCACACTAGCATTTTTCTGGGCGTATATGACAGGAGATTGGTTTATAAAAAATAATAAACAGAGTATCAAAACAAGAAGAAATGGCAATCCAGAAAATCGATATTTAAAGTTGGAATTGAATGCTTAAACAGAATGATATCAACCAATTTTAATTCATATTTTCGTGATCTTTTTCATATTTTGTCATGTACTTAGAAGGTGAACAAGACAAATTATTGGAATGAATGAATTTGTTATTCAGGCTCATTTATCGATTAATACTAAATGTTGTAATTGTTCTTTAAAATTTAATTGGAATGAAAGTGTTAGCTTTTTTAATTGAATTAATTTTTAGAATAGTAAGGCGGGTACTGATGAATATTAAGAAGCCATTATTTAAAAAATATGGAAAAAATTTCATCTTTGATCCTTATGGAAACTATAGTTACAAAACGATTTCTATTGGTGATGATGTGTATATCGGGCCAGGCGCATGCCTTTTAGCTTCTGAAAGCAGCATTACATTTGGTAACAAAATTATGTTAGGCCCTAATGTAACCATGATGGGAGGAGATCATAACATCTATCAGGTAGGGAGGTATATGTACGATGTGCACGAAAAGTTACCCGAAAACGACCAACCAATTATTATTGAAGATGATGTTTGGATTGGCTCCGGTGCCATAATTTTAAAGGGGGTGACTATAGGTGCCGGGTCTGTTATTGCTGCCGGGAGTGTTGTGACAAAGAATGTTGCACCATATTCAATTATGGCCGGCGTGCCTGCAAAATTGATAAAATCACGTTTTAGCGGAGAAGTTTTGAAGGAACATTTATCCTTAATAAATCTGGTATAATTTATGTGTGGAATATGTGGATATGGTTTCTTAAAAACCACTGATGACAAAAGTACCATTGGCAATATGGTTGAAAGCATAGCTCATAGGGGCCCTGATAATTCCGGAATATATATTTCGGAAGGTATAGTATTAGGACATGCAAGGCTGGCTATCATAGACAAATCACCAATTGCCAATCAACCAATGCGGTCCGGCAATGGTCGATATGTAATTGTATTTAATGGTGAGATTTACAATTTCCAAAAATTAAAGGAAGAACTCTATCAGAAAGGAATTGAGTTTAAATCAAATTCAGATACAGAAGTGCTACTGGAGGGGCTTGGACTTTATGGTAAGGAATTCTTGAAAAAATTGAATGGCGTTTTTGCAATCGCTATTTGGGATAATAAGACAGCTACTCTTACACTTGCAAGGGATAGATATGGTGTAAAACCACTTTATTACTCTGTTAAAGAAAGTGGGATCGTATTTGGGTCTGAAATAAAAGCCTTATACGCATCAGGTATGATTGAACGGGAGTTTAACTATCAGGGAATGTCGGAATTCCTTTTTTATGGCAATTGTCTTTCAGGACGCACTTTGAATAGTATTATTAACAATCTTGAACCTGGAACATATCTTGAAATCAATGCAGCCGGGATAAAAGATGGCTACTTTTGGAGGATAGAGGATTTGAAAGAGAATTTTTCTATTTCAAAAGAACAAGCCGTTAATGATTTGCGACGTATCCTGGAAGAGAGTATAGAAAGGCAATTGGTTGCCGATGTTCCTGTAGGAGTGTTTCTTAGTGGAGGGATAGATTCGTCATGTATTACTGCTTTAGCTAGTAAGCATTATGATGGAAAGTTAAATACGTATTCCGTAGGATTTGATTTTGATTTAGGGGTTAATGAGTTGCCTAAAGCCAAAAAGATAGCCCAATTATATAGGACTAATCATCATGAGGTGTTTATTACGGCCCAAAACCTTCCGGATTTAATTGAGAAGTTAGTCGATTGTCATGATCAGCCTTTTAGTGATGCAGCAAATATTCCTCTATATCTGCTTTGCGGACAGATAAAAAATGATATCTCAGTTGTATTGCAGGGTGATGGAGGGGATGAGTTTTTTGGTGGATACAGAAGGTATAATCTTCTAAGCCATACAGATAGATATAAGTCGATTGCCGATATGGTGTGGTACCTGTCATCCATTTTCCGAGGAACACGGGCAGAAAGAATCAGACGATTTGCCAACTTTTTCAGGCAAAAAGATTTTGGTAGGATGATGGCATTGATGCTGACTGTCGAAACAGATTATGACAGTCCGTATAATATTTTGAACAATGACTTTAAGGATAATTTGTCGACTTATAATCCATTTGAATTATATGAATCCTATAATGAATTGTTCAAAACTCTTGATCCGGTTCAGAGAATGTTGTGGACAGATATCCGGATAATACTGCCCGATACCTTTTTGGAAAAGGTGGACAAATCAACAATGGCACATGGTGTTGAAGTCAGAGTCCCCTTTCTTGATAATGAACTTACTGATTTGGCACTTTCTTTGCCTTCTTCAATGAAGATTCTCAAGGGGGAGCAGAAAGGTTTATTAAAACAGGCATTGCGAGGTGTCGTGCCTGATTATGTACTGGATGCAAAAAAAACAGGCTTTAGTGTGCCATATGGAAACTGGTTAAAGGGCCCATTATATGACTATTTTAATGATACAATTGGCGATCCACATTTTCAAAACTTAAAAATATTCGATATAGAAAAAGTAAAATCAAAGATGGCAGATTTTAAAAGTGGAAAGAAGGATCATGGTTTTTTACTTTGGAAAGTATTGAATTTTGCAGTTTGGGCGAAAAAATATAATTTAAAGATTTGATATTTCCTAAAGATTATCAGTCATTATGAGTTTTAATTATAAATTTAAAAGGTTTTGTCATCAAATACTAGAAAGATAGATGTCCTGATAGTAGGGGCATTTAAGCACAAGAAAGGTGGAGCAACCGGAGGCGTTCTTTTTGCTTGTAAAAGTTTAATTGAAAGCAGATTGAAAGAAAAGATTAATTGGATTAAAGTCGATTCAACAGGGAGCATCCCCCCTCCCAACGTCTTTTGGAGGGCTATAAAAGCGGCTAAAAGAGTCTTTCTATTTCTTTTCTTTTTGATAACTCGGTGGAATATAAAGAGTGTAATCCTTTTTTCTTCCAGTGATGCTAGTTTCGTTGAAAAAGGAATAATGTGCTTGATTGCAAAAGGATGGGGAAAGAGGGTGTTATTTGCTCCACGATCAGGGAGTATACTGATTAATTTTGAAAGTAAAAGATTTCGAATTTTTGGCAAGTATGTCTTGAAAAAGGCCGATATAGTAATTTGTCAAGGTCAGTCTTGGAAGGATTATTTTCTAAAACTATGCGACGGCGAAAGCAAGCCTGATAAGTTTGTTGTTATTCATAATTGGATAAACTCGGCTGAGTATAAAAAGAAAGAAGTATCAAATGTGGTTGTTAAAGAAACTGTATTTCTTTTTTTAGGATGGACAATCAAAGACAAAGGATTATTTGATATAATAGAGGCAGCAAGGGTTTTGAAGGAAAAGAATTTTTTTGTTAAGGTTATTATAGCGGGTGATGGTATAGATAGGTTTGCAGCCGAAAAGCTGGTAAAGGAGATTGAATTGGATCAATTCATTTCTTTCGTTGGTTGGGTCCAAGGTGAAAAGAAACATAAAATGTTGATGGAAGCTGACGTGTTTATTCTGCCATCTTATTTTGAGGGCTTTCCTAATTCGGTTTTAGAAGCAATGGCTTCTGGCTTACCGGTGATAGTTACTGATGTGGGAGCTGTTACCGAATTGGTTGATGGAACTACGGGACTCATAGTTACAGCCGGAGACGTAAATAAAATCGTCGATGCCATGATACTTTATTGCGAGAATACAAATTTGAGGGTTGAGCATGGAGATAATGGTTATTTCAGAATTAAGAATAATTTTGACATAGATTCAGCGGTAGTTAAATTTGAAGAGATATTAGTTAAAAATAATTTATAATACATAGTAATATGCTTTTAGAAATCTATAAACTGGTTAAGTTTTATTTTAATAGTATTTGTCAAGTATGATAAGATGGTTGATGAGAATGACACACTAATAATAGATTAAAAGAAGATACCTATCAAATTGTATTAAGAATAGAATCTTGAGTTTTTAAAATGGATTTAAAGAGTATATTAGAGGTCCTTATTTTTTATAATTAGTGAAATTTGTTTATAAATAGCCATATCAAAAAATATAAAGTTAAAAAATAACGGTTTTTAATATGTCCTTTCATCGAATGATCTCAGAAAGAATATCCGAATTTCAGGCAATAGTAGATATAAAAGGCAAAAGATATTTGGAAAAAAGGGAACAGGGTAACAAAAAAATGATTTAACTTATGTGCGGCATCACAGGACTTATTCATCCAAATCATCCGGAGTATATTAGGCAAATGACAGATTTAATAGCCCACAGAGGCCCTGATGATGAAGGTTTCTTTAGTGATACATATATTTCATTTGGCCATCGACGATTGGCCATACAAGATTTAAGTCAAAATGGACATCAGCCCATGATTACGTTGGATGGACGATTCATGATTATTTTAAACGGAGAGATATATAATCATTTCGATATACGTAAGAGGCTAGAGGAAAAGTACATATTTCGCTCAACTTCAGATACAGAAACTATACTTTATGGCTTTGTGGAATATGGTGTATCATTGTTTAATATGCTTAATGGCATCTTTGCGTTCGCGATTTATGATAAGCTAACACATGATCTAATTATTGTCAGGGATCAATACGGTGTTAAGCCATTATATTATTATCACAAGAACGATATATTAGTTTTTGCTTCAGAAATAAAATCTATTTTAACAGTTCCGGAGATTGATAAATCCATTGATTATAAAGGGTTGACACAGTATCTTCGTATTTTGTGGGGTCCCGGAGAAAGAACAATGTTAAATAATATTAGTAAATTATTACCCGGATATTATTTAAAATGTAATGTTAAAGATCCGAGATCAATAGAGAAAGTAAAGTATTACGAAATTCCATTTGATGGCCAATATTCAACAAAAACCGAAGAGCAACTTATAGATGAGTTAGATTCTTTATTGACTGAAGCAGTCAGGAGGCAATTACTTTCTGATGTACCGGTTGGTTTTTTCCTATCCGGAGGTATAGATTCAAGCGCAATAGTTGCAATAGCTAAGAAAATTTTACCGAATCAAAGGCTAAAGTGTTATACAATAGATTCAGGTAGTAAGCATATCATTAAGGAAGGGTTTGGAGATGATTTATTCTATGCGCATAAGGTAGCCCAATTACTTGATGTCGATTTAACCGTAATTAATGGCAAGGGTGATATATATAATTCATTTGATAAAATGATCTGGCATTTAGATGAACCTGAACCTGACATTGCTTCTATACATGTCATGAATATTTGTAAGCAAGCCAGAGAAGATGGCTATGTAGTATTGCTAGGTGGTACAGCAGGTGATGACTTATTTTCCGGCTATAGTAGACATCTTGCTTTAAGGTATGAATGGTTTATTAAGTTTCTTCCCAAAAGATTTTTTAGTTTTATAAAAACAATAGTTGGTTATTTCAAAAGCAGAAATGTTTTTATCAGACGATTAAAGAAATTATTGTCAGATTTAGATAAGCCTGAAATTGATAGAATGGTTGGTTATTTCACATGGTTACCAGAAGGCAAAGAAAAAGAATTATTATCTGAAAATATTAGAATTAAAATAAAGGATTTTAATCCAATGGCAATATTGAAATCAACTCTGAAAAAAATTCCTAAGGAGAAATCCCGATTAAACAAGATGTTGTTTTTAGAGTTAAAACATTTTCTTCCAGATCACAACTTAAACTACACTGACAAGTTGAGCATGGCATGTGGAGTTGAGGTTAGAGTCCCATTTTTAGATAAGGATTTAGTAGAGTTCTCAACAGGGATTGCGCCTTCTTTTAAACTTAAAGGCAAAACCACCAAGTATCTTTTAAAAAAACTTATGGAAAGATATTTGCCAAATGACGTGATATACAGACCTAAAGCTGGATTTGGTGCTCCTGTAAGAAGTTGGGTCAATAATGAGTTAAGGAATAGTATTGATGAAACCCTTAGTAAAGAAGGAATTGAAGAAGATGGACTTTTTGACTATGTTAATGTGAGAGAAATGATAGATCAGAATAGGAAAAATCTTCAAGATTTTAATTATCCTATTTTAGGATTGGTGGCAATTAGTTCCTGGTATCATCAATTCATTAAAACATAATTTAATATCTGATATATTTTAATTTAATTAAACGTTCTATTAATTTTAATAATATAAATAATATGGCCAACGATTCGGTGTTGAAAAAAATAATGGGATTTCATCCTGCATTTGAAATGATTGTAAGAAGAATTTACCGTTCACAATTTCTTGGAAAATTTATAAATAAGAAACAGAAACAGAAACTGAATACAACACCTCTTAATATTTCATTTGATAAAATAGTTGAGTATCTTAGAAAATTAGGTATATCAAAAGGAGATATTTTAATTGTTCATTCAGCCTATGGTTCGCTTAAAGGAAGCAGATTGTCACCAAATGAAATTATAGATAAATTAATTGCCATAGTTGGAGAAGATGGAACTTTGGCTATGCCTGTAATAAGAAAATTTTCGGAATCTCCTGACGAGAAAGAAGCTTTAACTGCCTCTATTGAAGAAATTATCTTTACATATGATGTGCAAAACACTCCTATTTGGACCGGTGTTCTTCCTAAAACTTTAATGAATAGGGATGGAGCAGTGACCAGTAGATTTCCACTTAACACTTTGACCGCCATGGGAAAACATGCAGAGATAATGATGCAAAACAACCTTGATGGGGAGCTCCCCGCACCTAATGGAATCAATTCTCCATGGAAATATTGTACAGACCATGATGCTTGGGTAGTTAGCTTAGGCACTGACTTAACACATAGCCTTACTATGATACATACGGCTGAAGATGTTAAGAAGGAAAATTGGCCAATAAAAGGGTGGTATAGAAAAAAAAGATTTAAAATTCAAGATGGTGATTTTTACTGTGAAAAAACAATACTCGAGAGACACCCAAAATGGGGAATGCTACATTTTGGAGAAAGGAAGCTTTCTTCGGATTTAATAAAGTCAGGTGTTTTAAAGTCGAATGTCATAGATGGTGTTTTAATTGAAAGCCTTAAATCTAAAGACTTATTCAATTTTTTAAATTCAAGAAACTCAAATGGATATCCTTATTTTTGGGTAAAAAAATATTTAAAATAGATGGTTTTAAAAGGGTATCAAGCTTTGGCATATTATGATTCAGAAAGTCTTATTGTATCCAAGCATAATGTTATCTATAAGTATAATATTAAAACAAATACTTTTAGAGAAATAATAAGATTGTCTTCAAGTTTTAAAACCTATTTTTCCAAAATATCAACTGCCTTAAGAAGACTCTTACGGACAGATATAAGGTATGGATTCAAAATTGATGATACTAATTTCTTAGTAGCATATAATAGTAAATTAATTCAAATTAACTTTGAAACAAAAAGAATTACTGCAGTAACTCCTATCCCAAGAGGTTCTCGACCATTGAATATCACTGAAATAAATGAAGTGAATAACTTCGATAGTGGAGTTTATTTTGGTGAGTATTTTGATAACCCACAAAAAGAATCTGTTAATGTTTACCGGTACGATAAAAATGAAGTTCAGATAGTATTCACATTTGAGAAAGGCAAAATAAACCATATTCATAATTTAGTTCCAGATTCGTATAATCAATGTGTTTGGATTTTAGCAGGTGATTTTGGTGATAGCGCATCTATATATAGAGCTACAGATAATTTCAAATGTATTGAGAAAGTTTTATCAGGAAGTCAAGATTATCGTGCTTGTATTGCTTTTCCAACTATGTTTGGGCTAGTTTACGCAACTGATAGTCAGTTTCAACAAAACTCAATAAGACTTCTCTATAATGATGAAAAAGGATGGGGAAGTAAAGAACTTCATAAGATTAATGGGTCGTGCATTTATGGTTCCACTTCAGGAAATGGATATTATTTCTCTACTGCTGTTGAAGCAATTAATTCAGGGAATAAATTTCAAAGATACCTTCGAAATAAGAGAGGTCCGGGTATAATAAAGAATCAAGTGGAAATCATTTCAATGGACAAAAATTTCAATTTTAAGAAAATTTACGAGAATAAAAAGGACAAATTTCCTTTTGTTCTGTTTCAATTTGGAGCTGCTATTTTTGCTTCCGGAATTAATCAAAGCGATTATATTGCATTTACTTCAATTGGTACTGTAAAG
>ERZ761610.269-NODE-269-length-46001-cov-90.874157_pt1 | contig 46001 bp, 38 predicted proteins | sample MGYA00512164_ERZ761610 | MGnify/ENA primary metagenome ERZ761610 (study PRJEB28899, sample SAMN02850038) | bioreactor sludge metagenome | biome: EBPR Sludge; feature: EBPR Bioreactor; material: flocular biomat | place: Australia: Thorneside Wastwater Treatment...
GTGGGTATTATTTTAGCTTTGTGGGGATTTCACCGGAGGTGTCGCTTGAACACGGTATTGCCAAAAGCGGGGCTGAACGGCTTCGATTGGACATTTGTGAAAGGTTCAACTTTCGTTCTTCGATTGAACTTTTGTGCTAAAAATCCCCGCCTTCGGCAATACCCAAAACGTTCTGCGAAAGAAGAACAAGAAAAAATGAAAAACAAAAATGAAAGATAAGCTACTCTATTTTCCATATATAAATGTTCCGTACAATGCTTGGGTTGTGCGAAATCTAATCTATTGGGATGAAATCGGTGCAATAGTTCCTCGTGATTATATCAACGAGCCAAACCGATTGGAAAGAGAAATGAGGGAAATGGTGTCGGCACAACTTATCCGTCAGGTCATCCCAGATAATTATATTTATAGAAATGAAAATAGGTTTGCCAATGCATTCATTGAATTAATAAAAAAGTATAAAATACCAGAAAGGACTAAAAACTCAAAATTTGGAGCGGAATATTCATCAAAAATTCATGTTGACAAATTTGGGTATCAAATTATTGAATTTCTCAAAGAAAATAATTTAGCCAAACAAATAGACTATCCATGGTACATAATTGAAACGGTTACTGCAAATTTATTTATGGCTTATTTAGCCGCATACCTTGCGAACGAGGATGATTTAGACATGACTCCAATGACAGATGCGGCTGCGAAACTCGCAGTTTTTGCAGAAGATTATCCAATTGGCGCATTGAGAGAGTTGTCTTATCTCGAAAACATGAGATTGGAGTTGCTGAACGACTTCTTCCCTATGCCAAGTACAACAATAAGGATAAATGAAATAATTTCTTTCAAAGAGCGATATGGAGAATTTAGCAAAAATTTCAGGCAAGAATTAGAAAGTAAAATTAAAGAAATATCATTTATAGAGTCAAAAGAAGAACGTAGTTGGAAACTAAATGAACTTAAAAGAACAAGTGCAGACAAAATTAAAGAACTGGAATCAAGAATGAAGGAAAGAAACTGGGGCAAAATATTGTTTGGAACTCTTTGCGGATTAGGTTCGGCTGCAATTCCCGGAGTTCGTGCTATCGTTACGCACGACATTAGTGGTGCAATTGAAGCCGTACCGGGTCTATTGGGTGCGATATATTCTGTTTACGAAGGTCGAAGTGATAAGCAAAAAGCGATAATCGAATCGCCATTAGCCTATGCATCTTATGTAAAAAAGACCTTCAAATAAAACCGCAGAACAAAGCACTGCCGCCAATCGCCGCCAAAAGCCAACGCTCAAAGCCAACGCATGGCGGCGACTGCGGCAGTGCAACCGTTGTAGGCAATGTTATAAAAGCACTACCAATTAAAAAATAAGAGTTTGGAAATATGAAATTCAAAGCATTGGCTTTTATCCTTTTTTGCATAATCGCATCAACTGTGGATGGACAAAACCAGCTTCAGATTGAAGATAAGGACGATTTGTATTGGCAACCAGGTGTTAAAATTGACTATTCACATTTTCAATCAAAATCAGATACAGATTGCCTAAAGTATAATGAGAAGTATGGACTGAAGATGTCGGCTAACATCCAACTGAAAGGCATCGTAGATATTCCAAAATCATATTTATCAAGAAAGATAAAAAAGAGGACGGGGAATGATATAGCTTATCTGGCACCCGTCTTCTGTAAGAATTGTTCTTGCATTCTTTTAGAAGATTCTGTTGAATTAGCAATTTATCAGTTATTATTTGATGTCGCTGAATTGTGTGCAAGAGGTGTAAGAAAAGAATTAAGTGAGACTCAAAAACAAATGAATATTAACAATGTGAATACAATGTTCTTCACGACAATAAAAAATAAATGGGTAGAAACAATGCGAGGAACTTGGAACTCAATCTACCAAGAGGTTTTAATCCAAAAAAAAGACAGTTCATTCGTGAAATGGAGAACAACGATAGATGAACTTTTAGAATCAAATAAGGACTTTGCAACACAATCTAACGAAATTAAGAGACTAATTCTTGGGGAGCCGATTGAGGAAGGTTTTGTACAAGCGAAAACAATAATTGGTGATTTGAAAAGCAATGAAAAAAACTAAAAAACACTGCCTACAACATCCGCATTAGCTATAGCAGGGCTGAACGAATAAACCTCAGCATTTGTATTTCAATTGGGCAGTTGTTCAGGCTGAAAGTTCTCTATTGAACATTTGTACTTAATCTGTACTTTAGTAATCATATCGGCTGACGTACGGGCGGAAGGTACACTGAATTCCCTGCCATCGCTAATGCGTTATCCGTTAGCGGCAAGCAAAATTGAACACGTCCCTACAAAAATTTTACTATTTTTGATGAATGAACAAAATAGAATTATACAAATCACCAAGTGGGGAAACACAAATCCAAGTTCGATTTGAAAAAGAGTCTGTTTGGCTATCATTAAACCAAATTTCCGAACTTTTTGGCCGTTATAAATCGGTGATTTCTAGACATCTAAACAACATATTCAAGACTGAGGAATTGCATAGGGATTCAGTTGTTGCAAAAAATGCAACAACTGCTTCTGATGGAAAAATCTATCAGGTAGATTATTACAATCTTGATGCAATTATTTCTGTAGGTTGCCGTGTTAATTCCAAACATGGAACACAATTCAGAATTTGGGCTACACAACGCTTAAAAGAATATTTAATCCAAGGATATTCCATAAATAAAAAACGATTGGATGAATTGAATCAAGTCATCCAATTAATCGAAAAATCAGAGGAAAGCCAGCTAACCGATGAATCAAAGGGATTGCTTAATATCTTAAAAAATTACACCAAGAGTTTTATTCTCTTAAATCAATATGACACCCAATCTTTGGATTTAAAGGAACTCAATGAAAATATAACTTATGAAATTCAATATCAGGAAGCTATAGAGGGGATTAAACAGCTCAAATTGGAATTAATTGACAAAAAAGAAGCAACTGAATTGTTCGGAAAAGAAAAAGACAATAGTTTTACAGGAATATTAAAAAGCATCGTTCAAACTTTTGATGGAAAGTATTTCTACCCAACCATTGAAGAACAGGCATCTAACCTATTCTATTTTGTAATTAAAGGGCATCCATTTATCGATGGAAACAAACGGATTGGTGCATTTTTATTTGTTTGGTTTTTAGAAAAGAACAAACATCTTTTAAACCAATAGGGCAAAATAAAAATTAATGACAATGCGCTAACGGCAATAGCTTTGTTGGTTGCCCAAAGTAATCCTAATGAAAAAGATATAATGATTAAATTAATTTGCAATTTGATAAGATAATGAAACTAGCCAGCGTGCAACAGCCGGTTTTGCGTCAGGCGGGGTAAATGTCTTCGATTTTAAAGATTTTTGCTAAATTTACAGTTCCGTCTTCGCTTCGAGTTTAGTGGTAAAAATCCCGTCCGAACGCAAAGCCGGTCAGACGTTACCTGCAAATGTAAACATCAACCGTACTATAATGAAAATCATTAAACGAATATTATTAACAATCTTAATTTTGACGACAGTTGGAATTCTTTTTCGTGGATGGTTTTACAGACATTTGATAACATATAAATCGGTTGGACATCGGACAAACTATTCTGCAACTGATAACAAACTTGTTGATTTAATTAACGCAAGTGCTGACAGGCAGACCGACCCCGACATTGAACAAATCATCAAACTTGGGCTTTCTATTACATCAAGACAACTAAACTTTACTACCAACAAAAACGACACTGATCCAAATAAACTCATTACCTCAAAGACAGCACATTGTGTTGGTTATGCCTCTTTCTTTGAGACAACTTGTAACCATCTCTTAAAAAAGTATAGCCTTTCAGACACTTGGATTGCAAAACCACAAATCGGCCAACTTTACTTTCTTGGGACAAACATTCACAAGTATTTCAAATCGTCATTATTTAAAGACCACGACTTTGTGACAATAGAAAATAAAACGACAGGAGAAATATTTGCAGTTGACCCAACAGTAAACGATTACTTACTCATTGACTTTATAACATGTGCCAAATGACAAACAAAACAGACTAAAAAACAGCAGCACACAACATTAATCCGAATATACAAAAGCCCACCAAAAATCTTCCAACTTAAATCACTAAGCCAGCATGGCTTTTGAATATTTGCCATTCAGCGAGTCCGGATGATGGACTGTATTTTTCTTAGGTGGATGCCTGTCTTTTTTACCGGCTGGATGGCTGACTTTGTCCGGAATACTCAAAAGCCATCTTGTGTGTATATCGCCCGGGATATTCTATAATTTGAACAGGACCTGCACCAGGTTGCCAAACCGTATCTATTTGCTTTTTTCCGATAAAACAGGAATAAAAAATTAAGAAAAGGTAGCATTCTTATTGTCCAATTTTGCATGGCGAGCCCGACCCATTCCTTGTCTGTTATTATTGCCTGCTACTTTTCAGTAGTTTAATCCGGAATACATGCCACCACCTCATCAGGCAATAAAATATTCGAAAAAAAATCCATACTTTGCACTCAATTTCAGCAGATGAAGAAATTTTGGACTTTCCTGTTGGCGACTAGTCTCGCAGTATTTGTGTTGTCATCCATTTATATGGTACGGGAACCGCTTTGGTCATGGGTTCCTTTATTCAACTATTTAAGTTTGTTTTTCATTGCAATCCGTGTTTTTAAGAGCAGGTTGGCTACTGATTCTCAAAAGACCCGGTGGCTAAAGCTTTCCCTCCTTTCCGGAGCGGTCTTTGCGGTCGGATTTCCACCCAGTCCCCTATTTTTAGGCATGATGACGGGCTTCGTCCCCATGATGATCCTGGAAAGGGAAATCAGTCATACTTACCATCGGCGTAAACCGGGGTTGTTGTTTGGATACCTTTTCTTCGGATTCTGGCTCTGGAATATTCTGTCCACTTTCTGGGTAGCCAACACGGCTTATGTGGCCGGCATGCTTGCCAACTCGGTCAATGCGGCATTGATGACACTACCCTGGGTGGTGTTCCACCTGCTAACATTCAACAAAAGAAATCCGGGGAAGTATATTCTGCTGGCCGGGCTATGGATCATGTTCGAATACCTGCACAGCAACTGGGACATATCCTGGCCATGGCTGACACTGGGCAATGGCATGGCCACCTGCTATCCATTCATACAATGGTATGAATATACAGGATATTTCGGTGGATCGGTATGGATATGGGCTATCAATATCCTTGTGGGCCTTGCATGGATGGAAAAAAGTAAATTGAGGACATATGCAACTGCCACAGGAATAATCCTGATTGTTCCGATCACGCTTTCCCTGCTCCTATATTTTGGGTACAAGGAAAAAGGAGTGGCGGTAGATGTTACGGTTGTGCAACCAAATTACGAGCCTCATTACCAGAAATTCAATATTCCGGAAGAGATGCAGGTGGACAAGATATTTAATATGACAGCTGCGGCCATCGATTCAAGCACCGATCTTGTCGTCATGCCGGAAACTGTACTTGACCCGGTAAATATGGATGACTACTATGGTCAGAATCCCGGCCTGGCAAAGCTTCACACACTCTTTAGACTAGCACCTAAATCAAAGATTCTTCTTGGTGTCGGTGGATATCATATATTCAACGAAGACCCGGGAAGAAGCACCATCAGGCGAAGCGACGGACTACTCTACGAGATGTATAATGCCGCCATAATGCTTGAATCAGACAGTGTTGTAGAGGAATATCATAAATCACTTTTTGTCCCTGCAGCCGAAATATTCCCATTCAAAAAGATACTGCCTTTCCTGAAACCACTCGTCCACAAGTTGGGCGGAACCTATGAGGGGTTCGCCGCACAGCCCTTCCCGACCAATTTCAAGTTTCGGGATAGTTTGAATGTTGCTCCCATCATTTGTTACGAGAGTGTATACGGAGGCTGGGTAAGACAATATGTGGAACGAGGTGCCGGATTGCTTGCCATCATTACCAATGACGGGTGGTGGGATAACACACCCGGCCATCTTCAACATCTTGCCATAGGCCGACTGCGGGCAATTGAAAACAGAAAGGATATTGCCCGGGCCGCCAATACAGGCACTTCCTGTTTTATCAATCAACGTGGCGATGTCCGAATGGCCACCTCATACGAAACAGACGCCGTCATCAACGACCTAGTCTACTATTCTGAGGAAAAGACCTTCTATACCCGACATGGTGACTATGTCATCTTCCTGACAGCCATCATCACAGCCTTCCTGCTTATCTTTAATTTTATTCCGAATAAGCGTGGCTGACAGGGATGACCGGGCGCCCCACAAGGATAGCTGAGTGTCGGGAAATGAAGGGCGCATGGTGATGATGCGTTAACTCATAGGTGCGTATCACATCGCTCACTCTTTCTTTATTAAAAAAAGAAATTTAGAACTGCTAACAAAACGTTAGTATGGTACAAACCTGGTTCGTCCGGCATCTATTACAATATTTCATATCTTCCGGTAAAACCCGAACCATTTTTAAAATTATCCAATCAAAATAATGGAATACCCGGATGAAAATTGTAGATTTGATTACGGTCTTTTATGGGCATTCGAACAACTCTGATTTAAGGATAAAATTGAAAGATTGATATTTATAACTTTCAACATTGTTTATCGAAAAAATTTTCAGGTATGAAATTTTACACATTTATACTCACCTTCGTATTTCTGCCATTTGTCCAGGCTCAAAGTTCCAAATTTGATTTCCTGGTAGGCACTTGGAAGATTGATGGCAAAGAATCCTTTGAACACTGGGATCAGCTTAGTGCGAATACCTTGAAGGGATTGACCTACAATAAAACCAAAGGAGCCATCACAGTAACGGAATATCTCGACCTCAGGTATGAAGGTAACCATTGGGTTTATTCAGCGACCGTAAAAGGGCAAAATCAGGGAGAACCTACAGACTTCCGACTGATTCAGGACGACACCGTCTTCGTATTTGAAAATATGAAGCATGATTTTCCGCAACAAATTATTTATCAAAAAAGAGAATCTGACGAAATCAACATCACCTTATCCGCTTCGGGACACAAATCGGTAAGCTACCTCATGCGCAGGGAAGGACGATTGCCTCAACCCATTGGATCCGGAAATTCCAACCCCCACTATGACGCATCTCTCGCCCAAAGGCTGGAGGGTGACGATTATGGTATGAAGCAGTTTGTACTGGTAATGCTTAAGACAGGAAGCAATAAATCCAAGGATAAGGACCTGATTAATAAAAGTTTCAGAGGGCATCTGGACAACATCAATTTATTGGTCAGTCAGGGCAAAATGACTGTTGCCGGGCCTTTGGAGGACAAAAGCGGGATATATCGCGGTATTTTTATCTTAAATGTAACTACTTTAGAAGAGGCAAAGGCCTTGCTGGAAGGGGATACAGCTATTAGTGCCGGTTTTCTGGATTATGATCTTTATCCCTGGTATGGTTCGGCTGCCCTGCCTGAGTATCTCGATGCTGCCGATAAAATATGGCGTAAAAAACCATGAGGGTTTCTTAAGGTAAAGTCAGAGAAGTAACAAGCTAATAATCATTAAATTAATATTGTATGTTGTGCACAATTCATCCCAAATTACCGATGAGGAATAAAGCGGTAACTGCGGAATATTACATCGGCAATCTGGGTTTTCAGCCAATCGGAGACAGTGATTTCGAGGGATATTTAATGCTAAAAAAAGATCAGATAGAGTTACATTTTTTTGAATACAAAACACTTGTTCCAGCCGAAAATTACGGACAGGTCTATATACGTACGGATGACATTGCCAGTTTGTACCGGGAACTCACAGACAAGAATGTTCCTATCCACCCCAATGGTCCATTGGAAATAAAGCCCTGGGGGCAAATAGAGTTCTCACTGCTCGATCCGGACAGCAATCTGCTGACCTTTGGGCAGGGGCATTAATTAGCGTATGGTGAAGATATTTGAAGCAACCGGAAAGGACATGCTCATTATGAATCAAAAAAGTTACTGATGTCCGGCATCGAAGGTATCAATAAGGGATAGGGAATTCCGATTTCTGTATCTCTAAATCCTGAATTGACTGAAAAGATTGTTACGCGGGCAAAAGATTGTTACAACCATTACCGGGAAGTCAAAGTAAACGTATGCTTTCATTACTTCATGAATGAAATTTATGGTATATTCATGTGCGGATAGACAAATATCTTTTTGATGTTGAAAGGGCCTGCTTCATTTTATACCAAAATACAGGATGATTTTCACAGATTGCTTATTGTTTATCATATTTCATAGTATTTTCGTTTATTCGAAAAAAGCAAACAATCAGGATAAATATAAAGAAATGCAAAAAGTAATAATCGAAGAAGGAGTTGTACACGTGGTTCCGGAAGATATAAAAGCTGTGTTGGTTGCGAATGAAGCATTGCTGGATAAATGGAACAGCCTTACTCCTTTGATGAGAAATGAATGGATTTGCTGGACCACCATCGTAAAGCAGGAGTCGACCCGCAAAGAGCATATCCGCAGATTGGAAGAGGACATATTGGACGGAAAGAAAAGGCCCTGTTGCTGGCCGGGATGCCCGCACAGAAGAGAGAGTGCCAGGAAATGGTTTAACAAAATGTAACTATGAAAATAACGCCTTTTTTGGTCCAACATCACACTCCCCTGTACTACTTATAGCAGAATATTCAACCACTCTAATAAATCTAATTGGGTGCAGGCATACAATTCAAAGGAAAGGATTTAAATTTTTACACCATTTGAAATTGGCTGAATTCTGTGAGAAGTCGTCAGAAACTATATACTTCCTAATACGTTAATCTATATGGATAAATACAATTTATCATTACATTTGTAAATTGAAAAAAATTTTGTCGAACTATGAAAACAATTGATACGTTCATCGTACATCCACAAACGAATGAACAAGTTGCTGCTTTAAAAGCCTTTATGCAAGCGCTTAAAATAAAGTTCGAAGTAACCAAAGAAGAAGAAGCCTACAATCCTGAGTTTGTTGCCAAGATAGAAAAAGCAAAGCAAGACTATAAAGAAGGCAAAGGCAAAGTATATACTTCTGAGCAACTAAACGAACTATGGAAGTAATCTTCCTGCCTGATGCTGAAGAGGATCTTCAATATTGGGTTTCTACCGGCAATAAAGCGATCATTAAAAAATAGCTCAACTTGTAGAAGACATAAAGCTTCATCCTTATTCCGGACTCGGTAAACCTGAACCACTAAAGTATAATTTATCCGGTGTTTGGTCTCGAAGAATTAACCGAGAGCATCGCCTGGTGTATGAAGTGACTGATAATATCATTTGTATTCTCTCTGTTTGGGGACACTATAAGTAAGTGAGCAAAGATTGAGATTCCGACTGGAACTGTTTATTTTATTGTCTCATAGAAAAGCAATCGTCTCCTCCATACTTAGGGATGGTCTTATGTAGAGAAGACATTTCGATTTACTTGTCTCCGTAATGAGTATAAGCACTCACTACGATTACTACAACACTTTCTTCCTTGATGCCATAAACCAATCTGTGTTTTCTGTTGATTCTTCTCGAGTACAAGCCTTGTAAATCATGCCTGAGGGCTTCGGGTCTACCTGTACCGGTAAGGGGATGTTCTCTCAGTTCATTTAAAAGTTGTTCTAACTTACTCAATACTTTTTTATCCCCTGCCAGCTTATGCTTTTCTATGTCCTCTAATGCTGTTTTTGTAAACTCTAATGTAAAGCTCATAGGCCCAGTAAATCACGGATCTCCTCTGGTGTAGACACTCGTTTAACTTCTCCATTTGAGGCTTCATTCAGGCTCTTTTTAATTCGGTTGACCATTTCAGCATTAAAGTAAATATCATCTTCTTTTATGGCAGTTAACATATAGGATTTGTCTTTCCCCCGCTGTACTATTACCTGCTCTCCCTTGTCAACTTTATCAAGATACATACTTTGATTTTGCCTAAATTCTCTACTGCTTATTACTAACATAATTTAAATTTTGTGTACCATTATGGTACAACAATGCAAATATAACAATAGTTCCTTTACAGCATCCGATGGCCCTTAATTATATTCGACTTTACCGACTTTAACCGGACAGGATTGTATTTCTCAATAATGTTTAGATATTATTGACTTGTCATTTTCTGTCAGAAATACAAGATACCTCTATCTTTTTTGCTCGCTGCCGGAGCTCTTTCTCCCAAGGTCAAAAGACTCCGGGCTCCGATTAATCTGACAAAGATAACTATGTAGATAAGAACTGAACGAACTCCTAATAATATGTGTATGAATAAAGCAGTAACTTGTATTACGTTATATTTTCCGGGCAGTGTTCTCCTTACCGATTTGATCTAGTTTATTTTCATTTTCCATTATTGCATTTTTGGCCATCAATTTATCTATTAAGTGCAGTCAATGGTGTTGTTCATTAACTCCTACTCTTAACCACTGCACCCCTATAAGTTCATAGTACCACAATCCTCAAAGGACATTGTTGTGACTTACCCTTATAAAAAATTCATTGATATATTTTCTTGAGAAACCTTGAAGATGTAGGCATGGGTTGTATTTTATCAAGTTTAATTCGATTGTATGTTATTAAAACACATGAATTAATTGTTTTTTGCCTACTCCCATGATGCGGATCAATATCTGCCTGATTGTCAGGTCTTTTATCCATTTATAATGAATTTTCAACCTCCTCATTTCCCGAAATTGAAAGGTAATAGGGTCCGGATTATCCACTCTTTTAAAGCTGATTAAAATTTTTGTTTCTAAGAAAGGGTTCATAGAATATTTACAACAAATTATTACTGCGCTATGAAAAACCAAGACATGATGATTGTCTATCCTGATTATGAAGAACCAATTAATGTCCTGAAAGTCTTTTTCAATGCACAAAAGATTAAGTTTGAACCGTCTAATGAAAGCCATACACCCCTGAGTTTGGCGAAAAAATTGAAAAGGCATGACAAGACTATAAAAAAGGAAGAGACAAGGTTTATTCTTCCGAGCAACTCAATTCAATATGGAAGTAATCTTTCTGCCTGATGCGGGAACCGATTTTAACTATTGGATTGATACCAACAATAAACCGATTCTTAAAAAAATTGCCCGGTTCATTGATGGCATAAAAATTAATCCTTATTCCTGATTTGATAAGCTTAAGGTAAATTATCAGACTTTACCATTGCAATCGGATAAGCACATTTACACCTTAATATGGAACCTTCTTGGTTAAGAGGGTTTTTTTATAACAAAATCAATAGTAACACACTAAATTGAACTACCTTTGTAATAGATGTGATTAATGGAAGAATTAGATGAAGTTCAAAAAAACAATTTGAAATATTATTGATATCGCCACTGCGATCAAACAACAAAAAAATGTGTTTAGCAATGTAATGAGTACCACTATGTAAAATTTTCAGCAATGCATACAATAGATTTAATTCGAGAGATTCAACGCCTACCAATTTCCAAACGTTTGTATGTGGTAGAAGAAACCATCAAATCCATTAAAAAGGAAGAAATGCAGCACCAAATGGAATTGGCTGCCAATGATCTTTATAATGACTATGTTAACGATAAGGAATTAACCGCTTTTACTTCACTTGATTTAGAAAATTTTTATGAAGCAAAGTGAAGTATGGTTGATTGACCTTGACCCTACAAAAGGAGCTGAAATACAAAAGAAAAGACCTGCAATCATTGTAAATAATGACAGTCTGGGCAAACTACCCTTAAAAGTTATTGTGCCTATTACCGATTGGAACGACCGCTATGAAATTGCCCCCTGGATGGTAAAAATTGAACCCAACAGCACCAATGGACTTTCCAAAACTTCATCTGTCGATTGTTTTCAAATTCGTTCCTTATCTCAAGAACGGTTGATTAAAAAAATCGGCTTCATTGATGGAGCTACACTATATGAAATAAAAGAAGCCATTAGAAAAGTACTGGATTTATAATTTCTTAAAAAACAACTATGCAATCACAAGAAATAATATTAATTGCCGGTTCTCATGAGGTTGTTGATAGAAGTTGAATAAATTTGAACACTACAGAAAGAATCATCTATCTCAAAATTTTTATACCGGCCATTTCGCCACTCCGCCTCCTGAATATAGAGCGGAAGACGGGACTCGAACCCGCCACCTACAGCTTAGGAAGCTGTCGCTCTGCCGGATGAGTTACTTCCGCAGGATGCAAATTGCCGGACAATCAGGGACATTGCCATTCAATGTTACACATTTCTGAAAAATGAAGTATCAATTTTCGCAACCAAAACAGTGGACCGGATATCGCAACGAAAGACTTCTTCCGTAAAATTTGTAATCATTTATTTTAATATAGACGGTTTGATTTTGAAGTAAAGGCTGTTTTACATACTGGTCAAACAACTATAAAAATTTAGCTAGGTTTCCTCCTGCTTCCGTTGCAGTTCGCTGCATATTCTGAAATACAAACTTATGGTATGCTTCAGGATGTCGTCCTAAATGTGGCATAGCTGCTTTATTTCTTGCACCGTTCAGGTCTAAACCATATTGTTTGGCTATGTCTCCCATTTTGGAAGTCTAAACAGAATGCTTGCTAGTAGTGATGTGGTGTATCTGTGTTGGTAGTTTGGTACTCGCCTTAGCGGCATGTTCAAACCCTTCTGACAGTGTTTTAATCGTAGTTTTCGAAACTCCAGGTAAAAATACACCTAAAGCCTGATACTTTGCATCAGTCCAATTGCCGGATATTATCCCTTTTAAAGAATATACACCCAACATAGGCACTTCGGCAACTTCATCGACGACAGCAGGTATAGATGTGACCAACTGTCTTCCGATAGTCTATGCCACCGGGTCTAAGGATGTTTGCTGCGCAGGACCTATACTTGGTTGTGACCCATGGTACTGCGGAGGTCTGGTTACATTTCTGCCCTGATATGTTGTAGAACCAATCGTAAAAGTCGGCGTTACGATGCCGTTTTTATCAGGTTGCATGACATATACTCTCTGATGGCCCCACAAATCTATAGAGCCCATCGGTTCATTCTCCGCATAGTTATATACACTCATATGCGGATACTGGTCACTGAATGGGCCCACCCCAGTAACCCGCCCCAGCTCCGGTATATACCACCGCGCCCCAAAGTCAGACCAGTTGAGCCTTCCCTTTTGGGTCCTTACCCCAGTCGTGTAGCTCCTTAGAGTTGTAAAGATAGTTGTTTTTGATGGGAGTGGTGGTACCGCCTAGCTTGATACCCTATTTCGGCTCTCCTAAAATCTTTACAGATGCATACTCGGGGTTTTGTCCTCGTGGAAGAGACAGCATACCATTTTATTGCGGTTCATCTTGATGCCGTAGTGGTCTAAAACCGTGAGGATGCTTAATGACTTGATTATTTCTGCTATTTCCATTACTGAAATTTATTTTTTGACAATTTGACAACTGCATAAGTAAAACATAAATTCCATATTGACAAGTTTAAAATTCCATATCGTTGATAATATTGTATTTTATGGACTATTTGACTAACTTTGTGCCGTTAAATTCTTTATTCAGTATGGATATAGCTAAAAACATAAAAAAACTCCGTGAAGAACGAGGGTTGATGCAAAAGGAAGTAGCTAACGCTGTTGGGGTACATCCTTCCAACTATTCCAAAATGGAAAAGGGCGAAAGAGAATTTGGGATTGAGGTCATTGATAAACTGGCTAAATTCTTCGGGCTTACCATTGATGAACTGGTACACCCAAACAACAAACTACCCAAAGTGGTAAAAGTGGAAGACAAAACCGCTATTGAAAAAGTACAGTTGATTTCACAGCTTGATGAAGAAGATAAAAACGCAGTCTATCGCATTATTGACGGTATGCTCACTAAAAACAAGTTTCAGACTTTCTTTGAACAAAACATTGCAGTAAAATAATTCAGATATGCTTACAGTACATCCGCAATACATCACAGACAACGCAGGTAAAAAAATATCTGTGGTACTTTCTATGAAGGATTTTGAAGCCATAATGGAAGAACTGGAAGAGTTGGAAGATATAAGGCTTTATGACGAAGCCAAAAAATCCAATGAGCCATCTATTCCTATTGATGATGCCTTCAAAATGATTGAAGCTAAACGCAAAGCGAATTAATGGCTTATAATGTAACCTTAAAAAAACGAGCCATCAAAGCTCTTGAAAAAATCAATGAGCCATATTATTCCAATATCAAGGAAGCCATTTACAGCCTTGCCGATAATCCACGCCCTGAAGGTTACAAAAAGCTAAAAGGCAGAGACGGTTATCGTATCCGGATGGCGGATTATCGTATCATCTACGATATTTTTGATAACACCCTACTGGTGGATGTTATTGACTTGGGACACCGGAAAGATATTTATGAGTAGAACAGAAGCCCAAGCAAAAAAAAGCCCAGGAACTATGTCCAGGGCTTCACTTTTTATTTCACGCTACCGATGTCTTTTCAAAATCAAGACCCGTTAGCTTCTCTTTCTGTATCGCTTTCTTCAATGCTTCACTGACGTTTAGGAAAGGAGTAATTTTCCATAAGTTAAATGTTAGCTCGTCATGAAAAACAGCATACTTATTAATCTTAGACAGCGAAAAATAAGGCTTCAAGATTTGGTCTGTACCGGGAACATATTTTGTATGCTCTCTATCTAAAACATCCAACTTTTTCTCAAATCTTGGAATGTAATATGTCCTTTGCTCTGCATTAGCATTTACGACAGCCCTTATCCAATCTATCCCCTCATTTCCCGTCAAGTGCTGCTCAATGACAGATTTCAACCTCTCGGACATCAAAGGCCACGCAAGGCTATTAGACTGATAGTCCAACCACGTTTCACCTAACCCGGCCAAATCACTATTTACAATAAGTCTGTCTTTGCCTTCCTTTACTTTTCTCAATTCAAATTCAAAGGGCAACAAAGCTTTTCCTTCAAGCTGAGGGATTAATTCATGGGCTAATTTCGTTTCCTGTAAAGAAAAAGCACTTGCCAACTCTGGTTTATGCTTCCAATTCAATGAAAAATACTTACTCATCTTACCAACCAGATTTACGTAATAGATTTGTATCTTGAAAGATGCTATAAAAAATCAGACCACTTTTAGTTCCGGATAAAAATTTTTTCAAAAAAATTTAGAATACTAAATAGCAATAAATCAACGGATTACATCTTGTCCCGAAGGCTAAGACAGACCTTTATTTACATTTTATTTGGAAATAACTTCCCGGATGTTTATATTTGATTCAACAATACTCAAAATTTACAATTAAAAAACTTTCTATGACAAAGCCAAACACTGCATTTTAATACCTTATCTTATTAGTTGTATCTGTTGTAATTGATGCATTCGCTGCATCAACGGGGAGTTTTTTATCTGTTTTTTAAAGAGTTTTTAAATAATTTATCTCTTAGGCTCATGAAGTACGTGTACCTCATATGGATATTTATTGTCTCTATTCAAGGCTTAACCGCACAAGACCTGGAGGGTACCTATGAAGGCTTTAAAAGTCGCTGGAAAGATAAGCCTGTCACTGCAAGCGGCAGCCTCGGCTTCAATACCAACTATTATGCAGCGCGGCATAGCGGCAATATTGCCATCCCCTTTAGCTACAATCTATATGGCAATGTCAATCTCGACATCCTTGGAATCAATGCACCCATGGGAATTTTCTACGCCAATAAAAACACAACCTTCAATCTTCCCTCCTACCGGTTTATCGGCATCAGCCCCGAATTCAGAGGGCATAAACTGCATCTCTTTGACCGTACCATGGAGTTTAGTCCCTATAGTTTTTCCGGAACAGCCTTTACAGGTGTCGGATACGAGGGCACCTTTGGAAAATTCTATGTCAAAGCAATGGCGGGACGTCTCAATAAGGCCACCATCCACGAAGCCAATGTCCTCAACAACCTTGACAATTCTTTCAAAAGAATAGGATGGGCCATAGGCGGCGGATATAAAGACGATAAGCAACAATACGGCCTCCACCTGTTTCAGGCAAAGGACATCGCTTCTTCCCTGCCGGATACCTTGCAGACAAGGGTCAGGCCACAGGCCGGCAGCATTCTGGTGTTGGATGGTTCACGGCGGGTGGGGATATTCAAGCTGAGCATGGAATATGCCTACAATATCCACACGGCTGATCTCAATGCCGAACTGCCTGCATCGGGACGCAACCTTTTTTCCATCATACCGGGCTGGCATCCGACCAACAGTTCTACCGGCCGCCACGATGCCTTTAAATCTTCCCTTCAGATTAAAGCGGGAAAAGCAACTATCGGACTGGAATATGAGCGCATAGATCCGGGCTACATTTCATTAGGCACCCTTTATTTTAATAATGATATAGAAACCATGGCCCTCGCATGTCAGTCTCCTTTTTTCAAAAACCGGCTGACAACTCAGGTTCGGATTGGCCGACAAAGAAATAACCTGCGCAATGACCAGGCAAATCAAAACGTCCGGCTGGCCTTGTCCGGCAATATCAACGCCCGGTTGACACGTACACTCAACCTTGGATTTAATTTTTCCAATTTTTCATTTAATCAAAAGTCCTACATAACCGTCAGACCCGTAATCGACCTCGACACCCTGATATTTACCCAAAATAATCTGAATACTGGACTTTCTCTGACCAAACAGTTTTCCGGCACCAATCCCGGTTCTATTCAGATGATCATCAACTACAATGATGCCAGGACAGCGAGGGGAGATTCTGTCAGCAATGTGATCCGGCTAAAGATGATTACTGCCAGCGGAGGCTATAATAAACGGTTTACAGACTCAGAAATGAACATGTATGCAGGTTTTAACTATAACAAGGTCGTGGCCTTATTGGGCAACAGCGATATGTGGGGACCGACGATTACGGTTTCCAGGTCATTTTTCAGAAAATTTTGGGAATCGTCCCTGAGCACTTCCTTTCTGTTTGATCAGCGCGAAGGGAATAACAGGATGATTTTCCGGAATTTCTGGTCCAACAAGTTGAAATTTTCAGAGAATGCCGACCTGGACGTCAGACTGATGTATTCTCATATCAATAACCGGAAGGTGGCAGGCACATCTGAGTTTATGTTTCAAACAGCCTTTTTATTCAGACTCAATGAAATTACGCTGATAAAAACCTTTAGCCCTAACTCCTCAAAAACCCCGGATCATGAATAGAATTTATACGTATATATGTACGATGATGTTGCTGGCAGGTCTTTGTCTGTCTCCGACGGGCTTATATGCCGCTTATCCTGTCTCCGGCATACAGCAATCAGATACACTAACCCCTGAAGAAGCGGAAAAACTGAAGTATTTTGATGATGAAGTAAAGGCGCTTTTGAGGGCAAAGGCCATCATAGATTCAGCCAGGAAACTGGGAAATGTCTTCGAAAAGCTGACTTCCGAATCCCTCATCGGTATCCCTTTTCCACTTGTACACAAGACCTTTAACAATGTTGAATACAGCATCGTCATCGGCAGTATTAAGATTCGGTCTGACCATATCAGTTTGGAGGTCTATGGCTCAATCAGGACGCCGCAGGGAAAGGAATATTATTTCGGGGCGCCTGAGATTAATTTTTCGGGGTCAGGGGGATTGGTTGGCACCTCCTATCTGGGACTGATAAGCAATGCAACCTTTAATCTTGACAATAAGAAGACGCTCGTCACTTTAAAGAAATTTGATAAGGATGGAAGTGGCACTTATCTGGCTTTTGATTGTGACGGATTTAAGTTTGTCAGCCTGGATGCGCGGCTGGAACTAAGCAGGGACTGGGTATTGCCCTTAGACGAAAATTATAATCCAAAGCCTCAGGGTAGGGTTGCCTGTGATTTTCACCTGGTAGCTGAAGATTTTAATGACTGGCTAATCGATATTTCGTTGCCTGATTTTGCACTGACTGACTTTCCAAAGATTGCTTACAGCATAGAAAAGGTAGTTTTTGATTTTTCAGATTCAAAGAATGCTGCAAACATGGCTTTCCCGCCTGATTATTTTGAAGAAATGGATGGCGAAGGAACGACAAATGCAGAGGTAGCCGGCATGTCACAACAACAGTTGGGAGGGTCATTTTCCGGCACGGGAGGACAGTCGGGCTCATCCTCAGGGTCATCAGGAACCGGATCATCAGGCGGATCGACATCCGAAGCACCTGCAGACTGGCGCGGAATATATGTCGGGCATTTTAAAATCGTACTGCCACCTGAATTTGCCGATCGGACCACGACAGAGAGAATCGCCATTGAAGCACACCATATAATCATCGATAGCCGCGGTGTTTCGGGAGCAGTGGAGATAGACAATGTCCTGCCGCTGTCAAAGGGTCGAGCCGGGAACTGGGCCTTTTCGCTGGACAAGGCGGGCGTGTCATTTTATAAAAGCAGGCTGAAGGGGTTTTATCTGAATGGAAAGGTTGAATTGCCGATAGCAGACACCCTGAAGCCCCTAATGTATGCAGGTCAGTTTGACATTACCGGAAGAAAGTATTTGCTTGAAGTAAAACCAACGGCAGATATGAAGTTTCCGGTCTGGAAGGTAGCAAAGGTTGATTTACTAAAATCAAGTTATATCAAGCTGGTATATGCCGATTCAAAATTCTTTCCGACTGCCTGTCTGAGTGGCAAGCTGACCATCATGTCTCTTAACAACAGCGGCAAAAAGGAACTGGAAGCGCCCAATATAATTTTTCAAAACCTGATGTTGTCATCCCAGGAGCCGTACATAGCCATTCAGAATCTTTCTCTTGGCGGCGATGTGTCTTTACAGGGTTCGCCAATATCATTGAAGAAACTGGGTTTTGGAATGGATAAAGACAGTCTGAAGGGGTTTTTCTTTACGGCCGATGTCAATATAGAAAAGGAGGGAGAGAGTGGTGTTAGTGCAGGGTTGGGGGCAGCTGTACTGGGGAAGGTTACTTTGGTTGAGGGTCGACAACAATGGTCATTTAAGAAACTGGATATTCAGGATGGTTCCATAGCCGCGAAATTTCCCGGATTTGAGTTTAGGGGATCTATTAAGCCATTTTCCAATGAGGTTTATGGTACGGGCTTTCAGGCAGAGTTACAACTGAAGATAGATTTTTCAGGGAATAAGGATGCTAAATCCGAGTCGAACAACCAATTTTTGGTAGAGGCTTTCGGAATATTTGGCAATAAAAAGAATCCGGATATCAAATACTGGCTTGTCGATGTCAAGGCAGAGTTTCCCTGTATCCCCATCTTTACTGGCGTACAGCTGTGCGGTATCATGGGTGGCGCCTACAGAAGGATGACGGCGGTCGGGATGGGCACCCCGGGCGATAACTTTGAATTGGGTGTGTTGCCGAGCGGTGTGAAGTATGAGCCTGATGCTGATGCCGGACTGGGCATCAGGGCAGGAGTGAAAATACGTATCACCGGAGGTAATACCATTACGGGATCGGCCTTATTTGAATTTGCTTTTTCTGAATCCGGATCTCTTGACAGGGTATTTTTCCAGGGAATGGTTGAGATTCAGGTGCCGATAGATAAGATTCCCGGTGTGGTCAATCAAATGACCAAAATCGTAGATAAATTAAAACTTGATAAGGTAGAATATCTTAATATGCTGAAAAGCGATGATAAGAAATCCGCCGCACAAACCGGCAATAATCAGATAAAGGCTACCCTGACCACCAACCTGATTTTTGAGGATCAATATTATCACAGTACACTGGAAGTCTTTCTGAACGTCGCCAATGGCTACCTGAAAGGTTTTGGAATGGCTGATATGCTGGCAGATTTTAAAAACGATAAGTATCATTTTTACCTGGGCACCTTTGATAACAAAATTAGTTTGGCGATAAGCATTTCAGGCTTTCAGGCACAGGTTTGGACGTATACCATGTTTGGAAATGATATAGCGGGTATTCCTCCCCTTGATCCCAATGTGGCCAAGGCTTTAAATATATCTCCGACACAGAATTCAGCAGATGCAGCAGCCTATATGGGCAATGTCGCTACAGGAACAGGTATGCTCTTCGGTGCCGGATTGGGCCTGAGTTTTGAAAATTGCTGGAGAATAGTCTTTGTCAATGTCTATGCGAAAGCTTCCTTTGATGCAGCCTTTGAAGCCGGCATCCTTGATTTTGGCGAAGGTAAAAAATGTAAAAATGGAACTGGCCCTATTGGTAAGGACGGCTGGTACACATTTGCCCGGTCATACCTGATAATTGCCGCAGAGGGCGGCAGACGAAAGAATTGCAGCAAGGATTACAACAAGTGGGTAGACGTTGCAGTGGGTGTATTTTTGGAAGGCTCCTTCCCCAATCCAAACTATATCCTGGCAAAAGGAATCGCACGTTTTTGTGGATTTAGTATAAAAGTTGAAGTTCAAAAAGGAGAAAAGTGTCTATGAAACTGAAACGTTATATTGTACTAATCCTCCTGACAGGTTTTGCTATCAGCGTCCACAGTCAACCTGGCAGGATTTATGTGGTTGCAAAACCTCTTGATGATGGCCGATTTGTGTCAAGAATCATCACGCTGGATTCCGCAGAAACACAGCGCCTCAATGGCGCCCGGATCAAATATCAAAGATTTGAAAATAAAAAACCGGTCTTTGAAAAAGTATTACAACCACAATCAGGTGAAATGCTTCGCTCACTGGCAGCACAAAAAGATAATTTTTATCTCGATGAAATGGCTGATATCTACTTTAATGAAGAGGGTTATCCGATAGACAGTTCATACCGGTTTCTCTACTTTTTATCCCTGTTTAACTTTGACGGTGCCAAATGGATGGGGACCGGAATCGAGGATCGGGCAATCATGGGCAGAAATACAGCCATCAGGTACACTATTATTGACCGCAATGGGAAGAGTAAAATCCTTCCGATGATGTCTTTGAATGATGCCTTCTGGAAGTATAAGCTTCCTGAGCCCGGTGCCCCCAGGGTAACTTGTGGCAACTTGTCCACCATTCTTGAGCTGGATGCACGCAGTACTCAAGGTGCTTATTGGGGATTTATGGCACAGAGAAAGGAAATGCCGGGAGGCGCATGGGAGTGGATCAGCGACAGAATCCTCATCAATTCATTCCATGAGTCAGAAGATCCCTCACTCCGGGCATATTATAAGTTGGCGGATTCATTGCCACGAAATGAGACATTGTACGGATTCCGATGGGTAGGGGTAGATTTCTTCGGAGACGCCGGCCCGCCAGGCGACTCAGCTGTCTGTGCAGGATTTGAAAGGCTGACTTCCGGAGCAGAATATGTGGAATATCAAGTCGTTCAGGATTCTTTTGTAAAAATTTTCTGGCGAATAGATTCTCTGATGTGGCCTAAGGTCAGGTCAATAGATCTGGCGTTGGCTGTGGATTCTATTCAGGGGCATTATTCCGTCATCAAGGCAGATATCTCAAGGGACAGTAACTTTGTATTTATCAAACTGCCGGATCCCATTGGCTACTATAAGTTTATCACACAGCCTTATTGGGGAGATCCCATATCATCCCTGTCCATTCCGATTGAGAGACTGGATCATTTACCTCCTGCCATACCCTCGACACTGACGGGGAAAATAGACTCCCTGGGCAGGGTGGAATTGAATTGGCAGAAAAATACAGAGGCTGACCTGTGGGGCTACAGAATTTATTATGCCAATAATCTGACTGATGAATTTTCCCTTCTCAATCATGAACCGACATGGAAAAACCAATATCTTGATACAGTAGATATCAATAATTTAACTCCTAAGATTTATTATAAAATATTGGCATTAGACCGGAGAGGCAACTATTCGGCATTTTCAGAAATACTGGAAATCGTCAAACCTGATACAATAGCTCCTGCGACGCCGTTAATCAAGGGTCTCCGGCAATATAAAAACAAGAGTATCGCCCTCATCCGGATGTCCGGAAGCTCCAGTGAAGATGTGTATGTATACCGATTAATGAGGACAAACGGAAAAGACAGTATTTATCAGGTGTATATGACCTATAGCTCCTTGCCGGCCGATACCATCGTGGTAGATACGACTGTGGCTTATGCTGACACCTATCATTATCTATTGTCAGCCGAGGATTACAGCCACAATACATCCTATTCCGAACCCTTTTCGATAAGTATCATCGAAGACGGTATCCGTCCGTCCTATCCCGTTGAAAATGCAGTGTTGGATACCGTGCGGCATCAGGTCGTCATCAACTGGAAGCGTCCCCTTCGAAGCAAGGAAAAATTTATCCTGTATAAATCCATCCATGGCGGGACATATAGTCGTGCGGCTACCATTGATCTGATTGACGGACAGTATGTGGATAAAGATATTCCCATAGACTTCGATGTAAAATATAAGGTTAAGACCCTCTATAGTGATGGTACTTACAGTAAGGCGAGAGACATAGAGGTCGTCATCAAAAGGTAATGCCGTGGAAGGCTAAAATATACTATTATGAAAAATGTACTTTTTACAATCATTATTTTGCTTGCCGGATTACAGGTCTCCGGACAGGAAGAAATTATTGTGGATGATGCCCTTCAGTGTCCTTATTTTATCTCGGTATCCACCGGCGGCCAGTTTGATGTCGGCTGCCCGGCTACCGGATATATTATAGTGTGGGCTGGTGTCACCTATCCATCAAAAATACTTTACAGCATCAACAATGGCATTTCCTGGTCATCAAATTACGAGTTTTATAACCTTCCTCAGGGTAACTATAATGTCAAGATAAAGGTCAATATCAATGGTCAGGAATGTGTCACTGACTATCCGTATAATCCCGTCAAAGTGACATACAGAGATTATCTGACGCAATACTGGAACCCCAGCACCGGAGAGATGGTCACCACAGGCAAGGTTGTTATAGATACTGTAACCGTCACTAACCCTGCCAACTGTACCGGAACAGGCTCGCTGACTGTTGTACCGATCGTTGGCGGAAATTCATTGGAATATTCATTAGATGGGGTCAACTTTCAGTCTTCTCCGGTATTTAATAATTTGTCTGTGGGGAGATACCGGGTTTTTGTCAGAAAGATTGGTTGGCCATGTATTATTGAATACAGGCATATGGTCGTCATCTATCCCAATAATCTGATAAAAGGATTTGATTATACATACTCGAAAACCTGTACCGGATATAACCTGACCCTAACGGCAACACCGGCTAATTCAGTAGAATACAGTATCAACAATGGATCATCATGGCAGAGTTCCGGTTACTTCCCCAATGTCCAGCCCGGATACTATACCCTCCTTTGCAGAAAAAGCGGTTGTGTCTATATTCCTGATAATAATCAGCTGACTCTGACCGGCATCAAGCCTCAAATTTTCAATGTTCAATATACGCCCGGCCCCTGCGGCTCTCCCGGCAATCTTTCATTTATTCTGGCACATCAAAGAGACAAAAAAAACTTTCTGGAGTATCAGACAAGTACGGACAATATAAATTATACCACCCAAAACGGGAATCTTGATCCGGTCACTATCCCGGTCAATCAGGGTGTCACAAAAATTTATATCAAGGTCAGATGGTTTAATATCAATACAGGCACCTTCGAATCCTGCACGTATTATTTTAATATTCCGCAAACCTTAGGCGTCCTCGATGCACCTTCCATACAGTCAGTCAATCCCCAATGCAATCAGTCCAACGGCAGCATCACTGTTTTACCCTATAATTCACATTATCTTTATAGTATCGACGATGGTGCAACCTGGTCTTCCTCAAATATTTTCCAGAATCTGGCTCCCGGCAACTATCAGGTAAAAGTGAAGACTGTAGATAACCTGTGTTTTTCGCCATCCAATACTGCCACACTAATCAATGAGAATATTCCCCCGGCAATCAATGGCGTGTCCGTGATGCAACTCAGCGACTGTGGCATGAATGACGGTAAAATTACAATCAGTTTCACCAATGGAACCGGCAGCACCTTGTTTAGCATAAACAATGGCAGCACCTGGTCTTCATCCAACATTTTCACTTCCTTGCCGGCCGACAATTATAATGTAAAGATTAAAAATTCTAACAACTCCTGCCCTGTCGATTATGGCAACAATCCGGTCGTTATCACGCCATTACTTCCCCCACAGATTACAGGTGTCAGTCATACCAATGTCTCCGACTGCGGCGCTTCAGACGGCACCATAACAATATCTGCCACTGCCGGATCCTATCCTGTACAATACAGCATAGATAATGGTGCGACCTGGAAGGATAACGGTGCATTCACCGGCCTTGCCCCCGGAGAATACCTGATCAAAGTCAGAAATAATGTCGGAAACTGTATCGTTACCTATGCGCAAAATCCGGTTATCATTGCAGCTCCGCAGCCACCTGTCCTGGTAAGCGTTACACCCACAGGAGTCAGTGATTGCGGAAGCTCAGACGGGAAAATTGTGATTCAGGCAACGATGGGCTCTTCTCCCACTCAGTACAGTATAGATAACGGCAACACCTGGCAGACAACGGGGACTTTTTCCGGACTTACAGCAGGAGACTATACCATAAAAGTAAGAAATGACAATGGCACTTGTGTTATTACATGGCCCAGCAACCCGGTAACAGTAACAACTCCGATTGCGCCTTCTATCACCAATGTATCAATTACCAATACGACAGACTGCAATGCAAATGACGGTACCATCACGATTCAGGCGACTCCAGGCTCCTCTTCTCCCTTATACAGCATCAATGATGGTACGACCTGGCAGTCAGGAAGCAGTTTCGGAGGACTCTCACCCGGGCAATATACCATCAAGGTCAAAAACAATAACAACACCTGTCCGGTCAGTTGGGCCGACAACCCCGTCACCCTTCCCGGGCATAATCCACCCGCATTTATTTCGGTTCAGCAGGCAGACGTGACCGACTGTGGCTTAGCCGATGGCAAGATCATCATCACGGCAGCAACGGGAGAGGGAAATATTCTGTATTCAATCAATGACGGCTCTTCCTGGTCAACCAATGCTACATTTTCCAATCTGGGTCAGGGTAACTATATCGTAAAAATCAAGAACAGCAATGGAACCTGTGCCGTTGCCTACAACAACAATCCAGTCATCATAGGTTCACCTGCGCCACCATCCTTTACGAATGTACTACTTACCAATGTTTCTGACTGCAATATTTCTGACGGTAAGATAGAAATCGTCGCCCAGCAAGGATCTGATGCCATTCAATACAGCATAGATGACGGAGCGTCCTGGTCTTCATCCGGAACTTTCTGGAACCTTGCTGAAGGTCAGTACCTCTTGAAATTGAAAAATCAAAACAATACCTGTGTCGTAACCTTTCCCCAAAATCCGGTGACAATCACGGGTCCGACAGCCCCACAGATTAATTCCGTCGATAAATCCGACGCATCTGATTGTGATACTGACAATGGAACAATAACTGTTATGGCGACTCCTGGAAGCGGTTCAACCTTATTTTCAGTAGATGATGGCAACACCTGGCAATCTACTGGTATCTTCCAAAATCTGGGCCAGGGGACCTATTTGATAAAGGTTAAAAATAGTGACGGCACCTGTGTCTCCGCTTATGCTTCTAATCCGGTCGTCATCAATGCGCCGTCATCTCCTGCCATCATAGGTGTGGACGTCCAGCAACCGATTGATTGTGATGACAACCTGGGGTCGATCATTATACAATATTCTCCGGGATCCGGTAATCCGCAATTTACCATTGACGGAGGCAATTCCTGGCATGACTCACCTGCCTTTGCAGATATACCGACAGGTACTTATTTTACCGGAATAAGAAATGCCGACGGTTCGTGTGCTTTTATTTCGACGTCTCCGACTCTTATCAATGCCATACAACTACCTGTCATACAAAATATTTCCATTGACGGTCTGATCGGCTGCACATCCGGGCTTGCGTCGATTTACATAGCGGCATCCGGACAATCAGGCATGACCCTGCAATACAGCATAGATGGCGGAAATAACTGGCAGACCAATCCCTTATTCAGCAACCTTTCTTCAGGTACATACGCCCTCCTGGTCAGATACAATGGCGGCATCTGTCAGGTAATGTATAATCAGAATCCGGTTGTCCTTAATCAGATTGCACCGCCTTCCATCCAGACGGCAATAATTGAGCAACCCCAATCCTGTGACAATCCGGCTACAGGATCGATTGTTATCAGTGCCACAGACGCCAACAACCTTCCGATGCAATACAGCATCAACAACGGTAATTCCTGGTCAACCGGCGCCTCCTTTGCCTCCCTGCCCCCGGGGACGTACCAGATTTTGGTAAAAAACAGCCTCGGATGCCAGACATCCTGGAATGAAAACCCCGTCACACTTTCGGCACCGTCACAACCCGTTATCACATCGGTCGAGACCATCCTGCAACCCGGCTGCGCCATGTCCAACGGCTCAATTAAGATAAACTATACCGCTTCCGATGCCGTCCGGTTCAGCATCGACAACGGTGTACACTGGCAGGCAAGTCCTGTATTTGACAATTTGCATCAGGGCACCTACACCATCCTGATCCGCAACTCAGATGGGAATTGCCAGAATCATTATAGTCAGAATCCCTTTATCCTGACGGAAATCGTTGACTTTTCTGTAGTTTCGGTACAATGGACACAACCCTCCACGTGTGATGCCGATGACGGATCGATCCATATCAACACCTCTCCGGCGACAGGCGACTTTGAATACAGTATTGACGGTGGTCAGAGCTATGTTGATTCACCTGATTTTGCAGGACTTGGAAGTGGCATGTATCAGATCAGAGTGCGCAGGAAAGGAAGTAATTGTATTTCCACCTACAACAAACCGGTTGTACTGACTGCCCCTGATGCACCCTTTATTCAGGACATTGTCATCAGCCAGCCCGGCTGTAACGGCGCTACCGGAACGATATGGATCGTATCGGATAATCCACAGTCAAGGTACAGTATTGACAATGGTCAGACATGGCAGGATACGGCCTTATTTACCGGCCTGCCGGAAGGAATATATCATCCGGCCGTGAGTATGCCGGATGGTAGCTGTTTTCAGAGCTATCCGGAACCGGTAGAGTTGACTCTTTCGACGCCCTTTAATATCCTCGAAGTGAAGGTGCAGGACAATAAAGACTGTCTCCACCCCAATGGCTCGATAGAGATCACAGCAAGTCAGACAGGACTTATGTTCAGTATTGATGGCGGTACGACCTGGTCGGATAACGGCATTTTTAGCGGGCTTGGAAGCGGCAGTTACAATGTTGTCGTCAGAGATCCCGGAACGGGTTGTACCGTCACATATCCTGTACCCGCGGTGGTTGGTGCCGATACCGGTGCAGAGATTTTATCAATAGACTACCTGAGCACTGCCAATTGTGACCAACTGCCCGGTTACATCCGTATCAATGCAGCGGGCACAGACCTGAAATACTCCATTGATGGCGGAAATAGCTGGTCAGCCAATCCTTATTTTGACCACCTGACACCGGGAACCTATATTATTGCCGTACAGAAAGACGCGTGTATCATCCGCGGAGACACCCTGGTATTTGAGCCCTATATTCAATTGTATTTGCAGTCATCCGATACCCAACTACCTTCCGATTGCGGTATGGCAGACGGAATGCTGACGATCAACTGTCCCGGCGCTGTCGGATACAGCATTGACGGAAGTGTCGGTTTTGTGTCCGACAATATGTTTGCAAATTTAGCTCCGGGAATATATTTGCCATCCGTCGTATCTGCTCAGGGATGTAAATTTGATTTTGCTCCGATACCCTTATATCCGGACGCTTCCGGCATCATCGATTCGGTGGAAGTTATCCTGCCTGAGGACTGTGTATCTCCGGGCGGGGCAATCATCATTTATCCCGACGACCAGGGTACTCAACTAAAATTCAGCATAGACCTGGGCAGTCACTGGGTGGATCAAACAAACTTTGACAGTCTGACAGCGGGACAATATTTTGTTTTGGTCAGAGATGAGACTTCCCAATGTACGATGATGTGGCCGGATCCGCTGGATATCACTGGCAAAAACGTCCCCATCGTTGATTCTGTTGACTTTTCATATAATCTTCCTTGTAAGGACGGCCATGGGGAGATACTGATTCACACCACGGGTCAGAACCTTTTATTCACCATTGACAACGGAATGCACTGGAGTTCGGAATCTTATTATACAGGGTTATCGGATGGATTGTACATCATTTATGCAAGGGATACGCTTTCCGGCTGTACTTCCATTCCCGACACCGTCCGGCTTTCCAATTCTGTGCCGGACCTGCATATAGGCGCCATGAGTACCGGTGTTACGGCATGTGGCATCAATGACGGCGCTATTACATTTGCCAAATATCCGGATACGGAGACATCGCTCGACCTTGGAATGACCTGGCAACGGACGACTTCATATACCGGACTGAAACCGGGCAGGTACAATCTTTGGGTTCGCAACTATAAAAACGGTTGCACCGGCTTACCGCTAATATTCAATATCGGATGGCCTGAATTTGATCCTGATTCAATAAATATCGGCTACCTGGATGCCTATTGTGGTCAGGCAGTGGGCAGTATCAACATTGAAGCCCGGCCGGAATTGCTGTATTCTCTGGATCAGGGGGCGCATTGGTCAGAAAAGACGCACTATGACAAGTTGAATGCAGGACCGTATGAGATATTGATCCGAGAGGGTGATAAATGTTTGTTCTCTCCCGGATTTCCGGTTGAAATAGTGAGCCGGGACAGCATTGAATATGGCGTTATAGAAGAAAAGCCTACCTGTAAGGGCATGGACAATGGAAGTATAACCCTGACCTTCCCACCGAATATCATTCCTGAAATAGTCTGGGACAATAACCAACATGATCTTACCCGACAGGGGAATGCCGGAGAATACACGGTAATGATGACCTATGGCACGTGTGCAGAGAGTCACACTGTCACAATTCCTGAGTCTGATATGGACAACCTTGATTGGAATCCTCATGCTGATACGGTTCTTTGTACGACGAAGGAGGTTATCTATACCCTGCCTGACCAATATCACTATGAGTGGTATATAGACAGGATATGGAAGGATAGCAGTGCCGTCATGTCGATACCCGATGAAGCTGACATAAGACTGCTCATCTCTGACAGCCGGGGTTGTGTTACCGTCGATCAGTGGCGGCTTGACAGGGCGGATGAGCCTTACGACTTTGACTTCCTGCTGCCTTCTGAGGGAGTGATTCATTTTCCCGTCATCGGTATCGATATTTCAAAACCAATTCCTGAAAAGGTAGAATGGACATCCACTTCTGAGGAAAGAGAGGCCGAAAAAGTCATCGCCAATCAATACCATCTGGTGTATGGACATCCGGGGATTTACACGGTAGAGGCGCACTATAAGGCCGGACAGTGTGAAGATATTGTAAAAAAACAGGTGCGAATTTATGCCACGAAGGACAGTCTGACCTATCCGCACACAGGCATCGCCAACAGGGTGATAGCCTCACTGACGCTGACGCCCAATCCCAATACCGGCACATTCAAGCTCATCATGGAATATTTCGATATACAGCCGGGCAATATCTGGATCTACAATGCCGCCGGTAATCGTGTATTCAGCCGTCGTATAGAGCCACTGGTAGGGCTGGAGGAGGTTCCGATAGAATTGCCGGGAGTACGCCCGGGTGTATATTCACTGGTATATCTGGCAGATACGGGCGAGTTTCATTGGCTTCATTTTATCATCATACAATAGGCAGATATGAAGAAAAATATAGTACCGACGATTTTTGCACTATGCTTTCTTTTACTAAGCATCGACGTGGCATCGGGACAGCCTTACCCGGTGACGGTAACCTTCAATGTAATACCGCCTGCAGGCGTGAGCCTCGCCGAATATCAGGTTAGCCCTACACCTAAGGTCATGGCTTCGATAGTACTGACCGACTTACAAAAGCCGGTGTTCAAGGTTCGTTTGAAGCTGACAATAGCAGGTAACGGACTCTTGCTCACCACCTCTGACCAGGCAGTGTTGCCGCCTGTGGACCTGCTGGCCGGACAGGCAGTAACACTGGATCAGACGGCACTGGCGGGATATTTTGATATATCCACCTTGAATATAACCGGTATGAACCGAAATGAATTTATCAGGAGGGGGCAGATATTGCCTGAGGGGACATACAGTTTTTGTCTGGAGGCCTATGATTACAACAGGCCGCAGGGTCTGCCCGTGTCCAATACCGGATGTAGCATAGCTCAGGTGGAAAGATATGATCCGCCCATCCTCAATCCTCCCGACTTTACCAATACGATCTTGTTTGACATGCAACCGCCGGGATTTCAACAGGGATTATTCACCTGGCAGCCGATGCATACGGGGATATTCCCGGTGGAGTACAATCTGAGGATATATAAGAAAGATGGCGGTATGGAGTCTCTTCCCGACAAGATGATTCTGGAAGCGACGCCACCCTATATCAGTATCCGCACGAAGGAATTGTTGTATCACCTTCAGCCGACAGATCCGCCGCTGATGCCGGATGTACAGTACTATGGAGTCGTGCAGGTTATCCCGCTCAACTATCCGGCCATTTTTAAAAACAACGGTAATTCGGAGAAGGTATCCTTTGTCATCAATCCTGAAGAGAAAAGCCCTTGTGAGAAACCTCAGGAGTATCGCGGTGCCGGTCAGCGGCCGGGGATAGCCTTAGACTGGAAGACGTACCGGGCGTGTGAAGGATTTGTCACGGAGTATTACGACCTGGCAGATGAGCAAAGAAAATATCAGGATGCAGAGATAGAGACGGGAGATGCCCTGACGGATACCATCCGGGCTGTGGTGTCCGAACATACCTACATCCTCCGTACCGGTTGTATCTGCCTGCAGGACACACTTTATACGGATACCATCCGGGTACATTTTAAACGGCCCAAGGCTACTGTTCCACCATTTTCCTGTGGTTCGGATGGAGGAGCCATTGCCGGCATTCCGTCGTATTTACCGGTGTTGAATCCCGATGATACGATTGTGGCGGCTGATTTACGGGTTATCATCCGTAAGGCGACCGGTGGCAACGGACGCTTCTCCGGCAAGGGGCATATTGAGATGCCGTATTTCAAGTATGCGCGCATCAATGTCAACTTTACAGACATCACGGTCAATGACGAGTATCGGATGACGGATGGCGAACTGGAGGTGGTCGGTGTGGGGCAGAACGTGATCGGAGATGATGCCTTGGGAGCAATTATGACCATCTTAGAAGGCATGGATGAGTGGTCGGATATACTGGGCGAGGCAGCGGCCATACTGGACATGCTGGATCAGCTGCTCTTACAGATGGCTGAGAACATGCCGCCATGGCTCATTCAGGAGATTCTTGCCATCAAGGGCATGATAGCCAATCCGCCTGAAGGCGCCAATATAGATGAGTTGATGGCTAGGCTCAAGGAGCTGGAAGGAGAAAGGAAGGTGTGGGAGAGATTGTATTGGGAGATAATAATAGCAACCATAGAGAGAATAAATGAAGACTATGAAACTAATAGGCAACAAATTGATGAAAATTTTAATACATCATATAATACCATAAGCCCTAATGTAATATTTATTCAGGAAAATGATATTGAAAACGATCCTCCAATAGATGATGGGCTAATAGCTGAGTTTTATGCTGACGTTATTTCTTCAGATAGTATTACTTATACAATTGAGGAATATGCTGAATTGAATCAGAATATAGGTACTAACATTGTTACTTACTTTTCGGCAAAAAAGGAAGCTAATATTATGGAAATTATAAATAAACTGGAACTGGAATTGAATGCTGATTTTATGAAAGTACCTCTATTTACTGGATTATTACTAAAGGTTGGGAAAAATGTTATTTCAAGTATTAAGCAAGAGTTTGAATCGAGAAACTGGGATCTTAGTATTATCGAAAGTGAAGAAGCTCAAATAGTTGATAAATGTAAAGCTTTCATGATTCAATCAATTGTTGAATTATACATAAACTTAAATTAAGAGTTATGAAAAAGCATAAGAAGAATCTCTCCTATATATTATTGCTCTCTTTTATATTGATTATTCTGCCGATGAATATTTCTGCAAACGATTTAAATTGTAATGGATATCCAAGTAGTAGAAGTGATAGTACAGAGTTAAATTTAGACAAAATATTAACGGAATTTTTTGCAATGAAGAAAAGCGAATTTGTGCAACAGATACAAAGAAATGAGAGGATAAAAATGGGGTTGATTGATTCAGTTGGCAATTTCGTCTTCAGATTGAATTTTGAAAAAGAAATAGTTAACTATATTATTTCAAAAAAATACGATAGTAAGAAAACGAAATTTGTTGACTCACCTCCTGATTCAGTTTTTGTCAATATGAATGAAGCCGTCAACAATTTGATGTTGGATTCTATAATGCCTGGCATATATTATGCTGAATTTTTGTTTGCTACTCCGATTTTATGGCGTACAGAAATCGACAATAAGGATGCATTTGAAATCCTTTCTTACCTCGATAAAAATATAAATACAACTAATACTAAAATTAGAAAAGTCTTTGAAAAACATGTAAAAATATTTTTAGACGAGTTTAATGATATTTTAAAAAACAGTAATTCAAATACCAATGGGATGTTTATTTTAGGGCATATGGAATTCAATGCTGAAATACGTGATCAATACAAGAGTCCTGCTATTAAAACAAAGCTATTTACTATATTAAAATACATAAAACATGGAACCCCAACAAACAATTATAATAACTTATTGAGTTGCATTAAACAGGATTTAAATGAAAATTATGAAACAAATAAAAATACTTATACAAGGCTTTCAGTGTACTTTCAGTCTGTTGCAGATTATATAAAGGGGAATTTAGAGTGTGTAGGGGGAAATAATGATGATGAGGTGCTTAGTTTTGATTGCCTTCCAAAAGAAATGAATGACGGAAATACCGGAATTGTTGAAATTGAAAAAAGTACAATCAATAATTGTCGTAAATTCTTTGTTGAGGACAAGATTAGAGTATTCGATGATCAAGAATATGCGAAAATTAATAAATTTGGAATTAATACCTTTGGCAGATTGGTGTATGTTAAAGACAATCAAAATAAAAAACACTTTTTTAGTAAATCTTGTACTTTAGATCAAGATGGCAAAATCCAAAAGTATTTCAGCTCAGGAAGGTTAATAAATTTTGAGTTAATTCAACAACAAATAACAGATAAAATAAAATTATCTTATGGTGTTAGTTATAAATATGTCATAGATCAGGATTACCAAAGTCAAACTATTCTTTCCGGGATAAATAAACAGAATTATTTGATTGCGAATTTGGTTTCTGAAGTACCATGTAATGCAGGAACACAAGTAGTGTTTATAAATGAAGGTCAAATATATGTAAAAACACTTTCCGATCAGGATTGTAATAATATTTCTGATTTTTGGGCTAATTTTAATGTTAACACACCTACCTCAGATCTGATACAACATCTACTTTATGAAAAAAGAGAAAAAACACTTACAGTAGATTTATCTAAGCGAGTACTTGCATTAGATAAATTAATAGCAGCAAGTTGCTCAGCGTATTCTGCAAGGAATCATACATTGCTAAAAATGATTGAAGCATTTTACCCAAATGAATATAAACAGGTTGTCAATAAGTTGGAATCGCATGGAATAAATAATTTGTTTGAAGAGTTTAAATCAGCGCCATATTACCTTAATTATAGCTCAGAGTCTCTTTTTGAACTTGCTTTGGTTTTAAGCAGCATGATAAATGCTGACGATTTCCCCGAATCGAAGTTTACTGCGGAAAAAGCTGTTGATTTTTTACAAAAAGCTGATAGTTTACTAATATTGGAGGGCAACGTTTTCGAGTTCAAAAACTTGGATTTTGAATGGATAGGCCCCACAACTTTAAAACTTAGTGGTAAAAACGTAAGCAAAATAGTCAATTATAAAGAACTTGTCCCAGTAATGATTAATTCAACAATAACGTTAGGTGAAGGCGACATAAAAGTAACCCTCCTTCCCGGGACCGTAGAAATTTTACCTGCCTTACAAGTGGCGACTTTTGCACTTGAAAATGATAGAAAAATTCAAGAAACTATTGGTTACATTGCTTTGGATGTATTAGGGCTTTTTATTGGAATTACAGAGATCAAAGCTGCGTTTAAAGTAGGAAGTGTAATAAGAAAAATTGCGGTGGCGGCTGATGTAATTGGTTCCTCGTCCAATTTGGCAATTCAACTAATTGATGAAGATGTCATAGATCCAGTATTGCGAAACAGGATTCAGATAACAAGTGCAGCAATGGCCGGAGTAGGTTTAGCTTTCTCGGTGATAGAAATTGGCAAAGTGGTGAATGATATGAGCAAAACCAGAGCCTTATATAAAGGCAAGTTTGAAGCTAAAAATCTACAAAAATTTGACGAGATACATAAATATTTTGCAGATGTTTGTTTGGAAAATAGAGGAATACAAAAAGAATTTACAGACGAGATCCTCTCCTTATCACCTGATTTAAAAATAGGCGGACAAATATGTGATTTTGAATGTAAGTTAAGTACCTTTGGATGCTTTTCCGGCTCGACCGAGGTTTGGACGGAAACAGGAAGGAAAGAGATACAAACCATCAATAAGGGAGACAAAGTGTGGTCGTATAATTTTGCAAAGAAAATAAAGGAATTAAAGCCAATAGCAGGAATAAAAAATTATATTGTTGCTGCGCTATTTTCATTAGTCATGAGCTCCGGTGACACCCTGTGGGCGACACCCAGTCATCCGATATACACCACCTCAGGATATAAGGAAGTAGCAGCTCTGACTGTCGGAGACACCTTGTGGAGTTATTCCGGGGATTATGAGAGAGTCATCGGCAAGACGCTCATCGACACCACCCTACAAGTATATGATCTGACAATTGGAGACAATCACAATTATTACGTGGGCGGAGCGGGAGTTTTGGTACACAATAACGGCGAGTGTTTTTTAAAAAACCTCGGCAATAAATACAACAGCCTTGCGACCAGAATTGATGCCTTAGATGAAGCCGGGAAAAGCCAGTTTTTATTAGACTTTTTTGATGCATCGGATGATATGCTGAGAATGCTTGATGGGAATCCGGGGATGGTGAAGGCGTGGGAGAAGTTTGTAGACGATGGACTGCCACCTGCATTTAGAAGAAATATTTCCAATCTTAATCAGCGGACAATTCTTGATGAATGGGCTGAGAATATTGCAAATGCCACGAACAAACAAAAGGGAAATTTTGGTGAAATAGGAGCTGATTTAGATTTGAATGCAAAGGGCTATACTTCCCTTCAACCACGAATTGACAATATCGATTCTCCTGGACATAATGGGATAGATATTGTTGTCAAGAAAGACGGTCAGTATTTTATTGTAGAGGGGAAATATAAGGGTTCTGCTTCGTTGAATCCTGCAGACCCGACAACCGGCTTACCTAGACAAATGAGCGATGAATGGATTACACAGAATAACGGTCAAAGATTATTAGAGGCAGTTGGCGGTGATCAGAATTTAGTTGATGAGATTTTAGATGCTGGTTATTCTAGAATATTGGCGAAAGTTAGTCCTGATGGAAGTGTTACTTATAAATATGTTAGTGAAACTGGATACTTAAATCAAGGTGGTGGACCACTTGGTGATTGGTTACCTTAACTTAATCTAATGGTACGAGACATACATAGAAATAAAGAACACTTTCTATCTTATATAAAGTCAAGAACTGAATCATATGAAGAAAGAGCTAGGAAGCTGAATCAGGGTGAAATAAAACCTGATAGGATTATTCCAGTTAAGCAAAACATGGCTGCCAACCTAATTCATATATTAGTATCTAAATATTCTCTAGGGATACCAATTGATGAATTAGTTGATGATTTTAATCCAATTCTTAATCTTATAGAAGAATCATGGGTTCATGGCTCAAGAAAATTAATTGGTCCTAAACATAAAGTTTTGAACCAATATAACATAGATGCTCATGTACAACTTCTAACAATTCTTTCGATAGGATTTTTATGCGTAATTTCTAAAGATTTTTTTATTCGTTTGGGAAAAATTATCAATGATGACAATGTTATAGATATTTTGTTTGAGTGTATCCTTGCATCAAAGTTAAACTCTTGGAAAATGAGACAGGAAGATGATGATTATACCTTTAAGCTTTACTCCAATTTGAAAAAAGCAATACTTCAATCGGAAAAGGAGGAAGCTGAAAAGTTGGTGAAAATCTTTTTGGAGAGGGATTGGATTAAAGAACAGAAAAAAGCGCAAATGTTAATAGAACCAAATAAAAGTTGGTATCATGGTGCTTGGTCATTTGAATCAGCGGCGATAGTAGCAATATTAGATTTAGATGACAGTAGCTTTAGAGATAACCAATACTATCCTAAGGATTTAGTTGATTATTATAGATCAACCTTGAAAGGATCACCCCGCTAATTGTTGAATTTTCTTTTTAGTGATAAAAGCATCGATAAGTTCCTTGACGATGCTTTTGTCTTTAAAGAGCCGCCACATTTTTCTGAAAGAAGTCTTTGAATTTAGATTTGGTGAGCAAACCGTCAATAATGCGGAAGATGGCTTTTTTATCTTCATCATCAAGTTGATCAATAAGTCGTAGTTTTTCATTGATAGGGAGTATCATCAATGTTAACCTCATTTGGTAAGTTATCTTCGTAGTGATTAATTTCACCCCCAGAACACCGCCTCCGGCCTCCTTAACCTGACTCAGGAAAGTTTTGACCAGATACTCTCAAAATATCCCGGAAAAAAGCACCACATAGAAGCATTATTTGTTAATATTGCTCCTGAGAATGCTAAAAAGTTAGCTGCCGACCTGGAGGATGTGGCCTTCGGGACTAATTTGGTGGATAAGGTGGAGAGGGTGAAGGCGTGGGAGAAAATCGCTGGGCATATTCAATTACGAGTTGATTTAGATGTATTAGAAAGTCTTTCAAAAGCTCTCGCAGATGATTATTTGAAGACTTTGAACCTTGATCAGGTAATTAGTAATAAGTGGATTAAAGATGGTTTTGGTTGCCCATCGTGCAAAAATGGAGGAAAGCCTTGGATAAATGAATTGATTGACCAATTAGATCATTTTAAGCAGTTTAAAGAAATTGAAGGCTATCAAACTGTATTGAATCAACTTTTACAACAAGGAAAGAATCAGGCAATTGGGTCTCATTGGGTGATGAAGTTTGTTAAAAAGAAGAATTTATCTCCTACTAAGTTTGAAGATTTTATAGACGAAGCTACGGGTGATTTTTCTGCTGATATTATCGTTAATGGAAAGTTTATTGAATGTAAAAGCTGGGGAGGCAAAGCACCCGGTATGAGCAATGTTCCTAACCAATTGATTAACTACTTCAATACTCAAAACAGCTTATCCAAATTTGAGTTTCAATTTGATCCTGACAGATGGATACCTACACCGGAAGATCTGAATCAGGCATTAAAGTCTAAATCTGATTTATTTAATACAACTGATGAGGTTGTGTGGGCTAAATATGTTTCTATGGTTGAAAGCAATGTTGATGATATTCCAATAGGAAATGTGGATGCTCTGATTGACCAAATAACTAGTTCTTCAATTTTTTCTAAAATTATAAATCCATAATGAATTATTCTACTTTAATATTTAATTCAATGCCGTATAACCGTACCGGTATATTAAATAACCAGGTGTATTATGTAGGAGTTGGGGGAAGTCATCAAGGATGGATAAAATGTTTATCAAAAAATGATTATCATGAGCTAAAACACATCGATTTATGGTATAATGTCAGTTCAAATTTTGAAGAATGTAAATACTTTTATCATACAAGAGATAATATAATTAAGAAATTGGATATCAATACATTTCAAATATCCACTTTTCCTGGTCATCATTTTCCAAAGTATAAATGGGAAGATATATTGTGTTACCATAACTTATTAACCAAGCAATATGAAGTTTTTAATAGTAAAGGTGAAAAGGTTTTAGAATTTAAATATCATCATCCTATAATCGCAAAGTTTATTAGTTCCGGAATTTTAATTTATCAGAATAATGAAAAGGAGAATAACTGGATAAAATGTTTGAACCCTGACGGAGGGGATGAGATATGGAAGGTGGAGTTTTCATGGCAATTTGTTAGACTTGAAACATTTGACAATTTGATTATTTTAGAGTATCATGCCTTTGACAAAATCAGAACAGATAAAGGACATGCTGGAGAGAGAGACTGGTACAATCCGGATAGATACACTATTGTTTTAAATGGAGATACAGGAGAAGAAATATGGCGATACTCAAATAGTTATCACCATATTGACTATGAGAACGAGGCTGTATTGATTGGTAATATAAAAAGCTTTTTGCCAAATGGGAAAATAGAAAAATTATCAGTTGTAGAGTTGGATATTTATAATGGCAATGTTCTTACAGAAATTGAAGTCAAACCACCTATTGAGAGAATACCTGACTTACACTTTGTAGATGGAGTTGGCATATATTACACTTCACATGATGGATCGTTTGGAAAGATAAATAAGGCTGATGGGGCTATTCTTTGGGAATTTGATTTAGTTGACAATAAAGGAGAAAAGAGAAAAATATCCGATTGGCTATTGCTGGGAAACGGAAACTTAGTGTTACAAACACTGCCCAATCATCCGAATGGAGACTTTACGTGCATCTTTAACCCTATCGAAAATATGGAATATTCCAATGTGATAGATGGAGTCCGATTAAATGCCTAATAACCATAGGCTGACCTGAAGACAAACTCAGCGAAGGTACAAGGCTCACCACCCACCAAAATAAAGGTAAAAAGGCAGGGTTATTGACAGTTCGCAGTAAAGATAAGTTCCCCGACAGTTCTGTAAATGGTGCTCCGCTTTCAAAGAATGAAGAAATAAATATAAATAATAAATGGATTAAAATATTTGATTCTGAAAATGGAGAAGCAATATCAGGAATAAATAAACTATAAAATGGATAAACAACAATTAATAAGGTCAATTAGAGATTACCTAGAATTATCAGATTTTAAACCTATAGGAGTTGGTGCAGGTAATGTTTCGTTAGAAAGGAATAATGAAAGAATTTCAATTAGTTATAGAAAATATCCTGGTGTATATATGTTGCCTGGTGTAATCGGAGGTTTTAAATCATTTCCGGAAGTAGAAAATATCTTGAAAAAATATTATGATAAATATGGTATAGAATTGCAGAATGATACTATTTATACTTCAAGTCGGCGATTAGATGAAATCACAGAAATAGATATAGCTGAGCCAGACGACATCTTCAAAGTACTACCCCAATTAAAGGTTATGGTATTTGATGATATCCTTCCTTTTTTTGAAAAATATAATTCCATTCTATCTGTAAATAAAAAAATTGAGGAACTTCAAATAGATGAATATTCGAAGCTTGTATTTTCACCGATTCACCCCAGAATTATGATAATCAAACGATTGTCAGGGGCTAGTGATTGGGTTGAATATTCTGAAAACGCTTTAGGAGTTTATGAAGAACAATCCGTAGGAAAATACAGAACGAGTTTTGCCCCTATCAACAGATTCCTCCCAGAGTTATATGAGGAATTGAAACAGATGGAACCCTTATAATATACCATGACAAGAAAATGTCATAACCTATCTCTCCCCTGGCAAAAGAAAATGAATAAAACGATATTTTGCTAAAGACTTTGCCATATTACTCCAGAGATCTGGTGGATTATTATCGCAAAAATCACCCCGATGCCAAAAATTAAAACATCCTAAACCCCGGAAACCCTTAAAATCAACGTCTCCCGGCCTTAAATCCCATAATTTCACCCCAATAAAAACGCTCCAGGCCACCTAAACCTGACCCCGGAAAGTTTTGACCGGATACTTTCAAAATATCACGGAAAAAAGCACCACATAGAAGCATTATTTGTTAATATTGCTCCGGAGAATGCTAAAAAGTTAGCTGCCGACCTGGAAGATCAGGCTTTCGGGACTTATTTGATGGATAAGGTGGAGAGGGTTAAGGCGTGGGATTTTGTTAGAGGTGCAACTGGAAGTAATAGTGCAAAAAGATTGTCAGTAGATATTTTGGAATGTGTTAGTGAGCATTTAGATGATGCGAATTTTATGACCATAATAGGGAATGGTAATATTCAATCTGGCAAGAATGCCTTTGGTGAATTAATAAATAAGTATGCAGGAAAATGTCAAGCCTGTACTGGCGGTAATCCTTCTCAATACCTGCCAGATAACCCACAAGATTATATTGATAAAGTTGTAAAACTTACAAAAAGATACTCTGATAAAAATGGTGTTGATATTTTTAACGAGGCCAAAAAGGGATTTACAAGTCAAGAGGGTGCATGGCATGCTATGCAGTGTATAGATGGTTTGGATCCGTCAACAGTTAAAAGGATTGATGCAAATTTCGAAGGCGAAGGGCTTCCTTGTGAAGGGTGTCGATTTGATGTGGAATTGATTCCTACGTCTTCTAATCCTTTAAAATTAATCGAGTATAAATCTTACTTAGATGCCTCTAAGATTCCATTGGAACAGTTTAAGAACTATTTGAATGATGTAACGAACCTCAATCAGCTCAACTATATTTTCAGTAGATCAAAATTAGACTTAGCTGGAGCAAAGAATGGGATTAAGAATTTTTTAAACAATAATGCCGATGATTTGTTTAAGGCTCCTGCAAATGGTGGGATAGGCCTTGATAAAATGAAGCAGTTGTTCGAAACAGGGGGTGTAACCTTTAATAATCCGACACAATTTAAAGCGGCATTAACGAATAATGCCACATTTAGAAATCATGCGACAAGCTTTGTTAAATGAATTAGATGGAACTAAGAAGAATAGATCAAAAGGAGAATGTAAACAAGTTTGAGATAGCACAAGTAGGACTATTATTATGGCAAAAGGGGGAAATTTATTTGGATGACAATTTAATTTTCGAGAATGAACCTAATGCAGTTTTTTCCTTTCAAGATGTGTTATTTATTGTTACAAATGATTGGAAAGATTCTGTCTGTATAGATTTGAATAGCCGAACTGAAAATATATTAGAGAATGTAAGAGGGATGGATATTTTCCTTGATAGTAAATCAATTTTAGTTAGTGAATGGAATGATGATTATACAAAATCGTTTAAGCAAAAAATTGATTTGGACTCAGGAAATATCATTTGGGAGGTTGAGGCATATTTTGGGAAGCCATTTTTAGGTAATGGGTGTTTGTTTGCTTCTTTAGATTCTAAGTTATTTAAAATAGATCCTGAGACTGGAAATTTTATTTGGGAGTTAAATTTAGCTGACAAACATAATTCCTATTCAATTAATGGTCAAGATACGCCAATTGATATTCAAGGTTATATAGGTATGCATATTGATTGCTTATATGTTAAGGCTGGGAATAGATTAATAATTGGTATTGATTCAAGTAGTGGCGAGGAAATATTTTGTTATGAATATAATGGAGTAAGTGTCCTTTTGGATAATTTGCGATTGGACTGTGATAAAGGTGTGATATTTTCTATTGGCTCAGCGGAATACTTTGAGTTGAACCTATCTTCACATAAAAGTGAGATTGTAACTTTAAAAGTAAATGATATAGAAACTACAAGAATGGGGACTTGGGAGGATAATATAATTTACTTTTGGGAAGGTGGTACGAGCTCAAATTTTGGTCTCTTTGATAGAGATACAAAAGAGGTAAGACTAGTACAAACATTGAATGTGTCAGGATACCCAGCAATAAAAGATATTAAGCATGGCCATGGAAAAGTCTATGTCTTGGATGGGAATAATCAACTGCATATTTTTGAGCAACTTGACTATCCCGCATAAGCCTGTCAGGCTTTAGCATCTTTGATGTAGGTATCACTGATATCAAAGAGTTTGTCTCTGGTATCAGTGTCCATGTTTTGAATACTTTCAAGTCTTTTAACAGCATCTTTGTCATACTTTCCAAATCGTACTTTACCTAAAAGATACTCTCAAAATATCCCGGAAAAAAGCACCACATAGAAGCATTATTTGTTAATATTGCTCCGGAGAATGCTAAAAAGTTAGCTGCCGACCTGGAGGATGTGGCCTTCGGGACTTATTTGATGGATAAGGTGAAGGGGGTGAAGGCGTGGGAGAAGTTGAAAGATTTAACTGGAACAAGAAAATGGGCAAGAAGAAGTGTATCATTACTTGAAACGATGTCTGGCCAAACTGATGAAGTATTAGAAAATGTAAAGCAATATTATTCGGCTCATACAAAGCCTTCAGGAACAGGAAATCCTCCATTTACACATCACGGTGTTGATTTTGATGATTTAGGGCATCCTGATTTTTTTAATTCTAATACATGTCCAGGTCAACAATATTGCCTTAAAACGGATGATTTAGTTGGTCATCCGTCTGGAGCTTTATCAACGGATTTGAGACCAGATTTTAATTTAGCGAATCAGAATTTAATTAATAGTGGTAAAGAAATAAATGTCATGCATAGTAGTGGTTCACCAATTCTTATTAAAATAGATGGTAAATGGGAAGGCCCGTTTACTTGGCATCATCATCAAGACGGAAAAACTATGATCCCTGTTAAACAAGATGTACACAACAGTATGAGTCATACAGGTGGTGATAGTGCCATTAAAAAAGGCATTAAAGGCTTTTTTAATAGTCCATTTTAAATTTTAATCTAATGAATGGAATTGAATTGTTCAAAAGTGGTTCTAATAGTAAGCAGATTAAATTCCCAAGTGCCGTTAATGATTTTATAGAATATAAACCAACCCTTTATATTGAGTTTCTCAAGCTTGTGTTTAATGAAAGTTCTGACTCTGTTATCTTTAATATCTCCAAGGTTAAAGTTAAAGATATTATAAAGCCTATTGAAATTGTATACCACGGAGACATAGAAAAAAGAGATTTCATTTCAATTGATAGTTTTTTTTCTCCTAATAATTGTATGCCTTATCAAGATGAAAATGGAAATAAATTTGTAGCAATAGCGTCCTCTGAGGATAATGGAAGGGGTGGAATATTAGTAGGAGTAGATTCTTGTAATTGTGATGAGATATTTAAGTACAGATGGGAAGAATCAGATATAATGCCTTCTATTCCATTTAAGTTATCAAATAATATCTTTGAATTTATCTCTGAAATCAAAACTATGCCAATGTGGGAGAAAGAATATGATAGATCTAAATTATTTAAGTCGTTTACTAATGATTTTTACGAGATTATGAATTGTACTCTTTCCTAAACAAACCCCTGTAATTTAGTTCTGGCGATAAAAGCATCGAGAAGGGTAAAGACCTAATCTTTATCCTTTTTGTGGTTTTATAAAGCCGCCACATTTTTCTGAAAGAAGTCTTTGAATTTAGATTTGGAGAGCATACCTTCAATAATACGGAAGATGGCTTTTTTATCTTCATCATCAAGTTGATCAATAAGTCGTAGTTTTTCATTGATAGGGAGTATCATCAATGTTAACCTCATTTGGTAAGTTATCTTCGTAGTGATTAATTTCACCCCCAGAACACCGCCTCCGGCCTCCTTAACCTGACTCAGGAAAGTTTTGACCAGATACTCTCAAAATATCCCGGAAAAAAGCACCACATAGAAGCATTATTTGTTAATATTGCTCCGGAGAATGCTAAAACGTTAGCAGCCGACCTGGAGGATCAGGCTTTCGGGGCTTATTTGATGGATAAGGTGGAGAGGGTGAAGGCGTGGGAAGCATTAATAGCTCATCCATTAATTAGAAAAGATATCGCGACTCTTACATCTGTTAGAAGAATTCTCGACAATTCAGAAATAGCAGGTATTATAAGTAAAACAGATTTACAAATTACTGTTCAAAAATTAGCCGAGAAAGGAGTAAGATGTAGAACATGTCAAAGTGGAAATCCATCTTATAAATATTTAGATGAGATATTGGATGATCTTGAGCATGGTGCAAGTAAATTTGGAAATCCTTATGCAAAAGTAATTGCGGATATTAAAAAAGGTGGCAGTTTTACAGAAGGGGCTATGTGGATAGCGGATGGAGTAAGGAAGTATCCAAATGAATTTCCTGCCGGCACTACATTATTCGAAGAAGTAATCGAAGGCGGCGTGAGAAGAGTTGATGTAAGAGTGGGAGATAAATTTTATGAGTTTAAGTCAAATGCTACACCTCCGTTGTATGGATTCGATGTGGAGCAATTTGTGAAAGATATGGATTTATCAGAGGTAACCGATTTAAATCAAATAAAGTGGTGGTTTGATGGTAAGAAAGTAGCCAGTCTACCAAAACAACAGTTTTTGGATCAGCTTCAAAATGCTACTATTGATCAAGCTACGATTAACAAATTAGTTAAATCAGGTCCAAAAACTAAGCAAGCATTATTAGATCTAATCGATGACAACTTTAATACAATATTCTCAACTAAGTGATTTATGTGGCATCTAATTAACTCAATTGTCAATGTTATATCTGATCTGAAAATTAGCGATTATTATCTCTCATTTTATACAAGTGATTATAAATTACATATTATAGATAAAAGTACTTTATTTGAAATCAAAGCATTTCAATTTGAAAGAGATAGTAATTATTCATTATTTGATGATAAATTGTATCTCTCAAATGACAATGAATTATGTATTGTTGACATAGGTAATAATAGTATCTTAGACAAATTCGACTCGAGGAAGCAGTACATTGAAGTTTTAACGGAGAAATTATATTTAGCATCCTCATATATACGATCAGAAAAGAAGTATGAAAACTTGATCATTGGAAGTGACAAACAACCAGTTTTTGAATTAAATGGAGAGTTTGGTGTAAATAAGTATTACAATCAATATTTGTTTTTGATTAATAGAGAAAATAATAAAATTTCAGTTGCTTCTACAAAAAAGAAGAGAAAATTGTGGGAAACTACATTGGTAGATAAAGTAAATGGTAGTGCAATAATTAATAATGATTATTTAATTGTGCCACTGTTTCAATCATTAATTAAATTCGAAATTAAGACTGGAAATATTTTATGGAAATTAGATATTCCACATACATCAGACTTCAATATTAATGAATTGGAATCAAAATTATATTCATTAAACACCAATACCTTTGAAATCATAGATATCGAAACAGGAGCACGCGAAATGCAAAAGGAGTTAGATTTGCAGATACCTGCTCACCTTACTTATTACGCAGATGGATATTTATATTTTTCAGGATATAAAGGAGATCGAGTCACTAGGATATTTGGGGCCGTGGATGTTAGTACAGGTGAAGTCGCTTTTACCCAATCTATTGAAATGCCCCATGGAGAAACTTATCGTGGAACTTATGACAGGCCCACAGTGGTGGGAAACAGGCTTTATATCAGAGACCAGTTAAAGACATTGCACATCTACGAGAGGCAAGGTGTCTAAGATATCAGATGGGTAGGGTTTAACGAAAGTTTTAATTTATACCATCCGAGCATCAACACCGTAGTGCATCTCTCTTGGATTTGGTGCTTAACTTAGAGTGAATCCCATGTGGTGGTTTTTGCTGCAAAGATTTACGTCGATGACACGACTACGATAAAAAATTATCTCTTGGATTAGTTAACGGTTGGGGTGATAACTTACCATGAACCCCAGTGTCAGCAGTGGCTACCCTATTGCCCTCAATAAAGATGGTGAGGATGTATTCACTTTTCTCCGTAAAGTTGACGGCTAAATAAAAGTACCGAAATTCCCCCACCTCCAAGATCTCGCCGACCTCAACACAGATTATGAAAAAAGACTATCTTTATCCACCATACTAAAGAGTATGGACGAGGACGTCCTGGTCCAATTGGAGAAGGATCTGTCCGGTGAAGGTGGCGAGGCATTAAGGATGTATTTCAAGGGGAATCCGGGGTGGGTGAAGGCGTGGGAGAGAGCATTAATTGATGATATTGATGTAGGAATAAGAGCTAATCCGGATGCTTTACAAAACATAAGCAATTCACTTGATGAGGGACTTGATGCTATTGATTGAATATTCCGGTGATATTGACCCCCCATTCCGGTGATATTGACCCCCCTGGGAT
>ERZ761610.270-NODE-270-length-45952-cov-46.685949_pt1 | contig 45952 bp, 44 predicted proteins | sample MGYA00512164_ERZ761610 | MGnify/ENA primary metagenome ERZ761610 (study PRJEB28899, sample SAMN02850038) | bioreactor sludge metagenome | biome: EBPR Sludge; feature: EBPR Bioreactor; material: flocular biomat | place: Australia: Thorneside Wastwater Treatment...
GGCCAGAATTTAAAACAATCGCAAGCATCATTACATTGACTATCAATAATCTAGCCTTCTTTGGCGTGGCTGGATTATCGGGATACTTAAGTGAAAAGTTGTTTCAAACCGAAGCCGAATTGAAAACTAAGGAAGGCCAATTACGTTCTTTGGAAGATCTCTATGAGCTGATCATTGAAAAGTCGCCGGTCGCACTTTTGACATTAGATCGTACGTCGCAAATTGTTCAAATGAATACTAAAGCGATTATGCTTTTCCCTTTGATTAAAACGAATGGTCGTTTAACAGAATTTTTTCCACCATTGAGTGCTCTTTGGGGACAAATTACGGCGCTTGATTTCCATGAAGAATTATCTAGGGAAGTGGACTTTAAAAATGACGTCGAAGAGTCTATTTTTAAAATCGTCGCTAAGCCCATTGCAAAAGCAGAGGGGCTTTTCTTATTAGTCATCGAGGACCTAAGTCAGATGCGTAAGATGGAGTTTCATTTAAAACAAAGTGAAAAATTGGCGGCAATTGGTGGCTTAGCTGCGGGTGTGGCCCATGAAATTCGTAATCCACTAGCCGGTATCAGTGGCAGTGTGGAATTACTAAGTCAGACGACACAAGGTGAAGACGATAAAAAATTAATGAAGATTATTTTGAAAGAGATCGATCGATTAAATAATTTGATCACAGAATTCTTAGAATATGCTAAGCCGGCGAAAAATCCGACGGACCCATGTGATTTGAATCTGATTTTACGTGATGTTTTAGGCAATATCGAGCAGAATGCGCAGCTCAGAAAAGATGTGAAAATTCGTATTGAAATTGAACCGAACGCGATGATTAAAGGCTATTCGGACAAGTTAAAACAAGCATTCCTAAATATCATCATCAACGCTTTGCAGGCCATGGATAAAGTTCCGGTAGCGGAACTAGATATAATACTTAAGAAAGTGAATCAGCAGTGGTGCTTGAAGATCAAGGACACGGGTTCTGGTATGAGTGAACAAACGGTGAAGAGAATTTTCGAGCCGTTTTTCACGACTAAGAGCAAGGGCACGGGTCTAGGTCTAGCAGTCACTCACAAGATTTTAGAATCGCATCACGCAACAATTCATGTGCGAAGTCAGGTGGGCCAAGGCACTGAATTTGAGTTTAATTTTCCTTGCTTAGAGTAAATTTCCTATGGACAATACTCCTATAGGGGATTGACCAAATGAAAGCAAAAATTTTAGTTGTCGATGACGAAGAATCAATAAGAGAATTCCTCGAAATCATGCTTCGCAAAGAAGGCTACGAAATCACGTTAGCTGAAGACGGTCAAAAAGCAAAAGATATGCTTCAGAAAAAGTCATTCGATATGATTATTTCTGACTTACAGATGCCCAACATGACTGGTATTGAATTACTTAAATATGTAAGACAAGATTTCCCAGAAATTATTTTCATGATGATCACAGCATTCGGTACAACTGAAACTGCGGTTGAAGCCATGAAAATGGGCGCTTATGATTATTTAACTAAGCCGTTTAAAATTGATGAAGTTCGCATCAATATTTCCAATGCCCTTCGTTCAAAAAACTTAGAATTTGAAAATAGAAGTCTTAAAAAAGAATTAGGAAAAGAGTTTTCGTTCCAAAACATCATTGGTAATTCACCAGCGATGCATCACGTATTTGATTTAATTAAGCGTGTGTCTCAGGCGCCTACGAATATCTTGGTAACAGGGGAGTCAGGAACGGGTAAAGAGGTTATCGCAAAAGCCATTCACTATAATGGCCCTTTAAAAGATCGTCCGTTTGTTACAATCAACTGCGGTGCTATTCCTGAAAACTTGATGGAATCAGAAATGTTCGGTCATAAAAAAGGTTCCTTCACTGGCGCGATTGCGGATAAACCGGGTTTGTTTGAAGTTGCAGATGGCGGAACATTGTTCCTAGATGAGGTCGGCGAATTGCCGTTATCAATCCAGGTTAAATTACTTCGCTCATTGCAAGAGCGTGTGATCCGTCGTGTGGGTGCCACTGAAGATACAAAAGTAGATGTTCGTATCATCGCTGCTACAAACAGAAACTTAGAAGATATGGTTCAGAAGAGTACGTTCCGTCAAGATTTGTACTATCGCTTAAACGTTATTCATATTAAGACCCCAAGCTTGCGTGAACGTAAGGAAGACATTCCGTTGTTGGCTCATCACTTTTTGAAGAAATACAATGATAAGCTGAATAAAAACATCGGTTCTATTAGCACAGAAGCGATGGAAAACTTAAAAAAATACGATTACCCAGGTAACGTGCGTGAATTAGAAAATATGATCGAGCGTACTGTGGCATTAGAGGGCGGGGCAACCGTATTGCCCGAAAGTTTACCGCCATTGGTGAATACAAGCACGGGACGTAAGCTGGCATCCTCTAATGAAATCGAAGTTACGGATGATGGCGTGGATTTAGATAAAATCATTGGTCAAATTGAAAAGGAATTGATCATTAAAGCAATCCATCAAGCTAACGGTATTAAAAAACGTGCCGCTAAATTATTAAATATCACATTCCGCTCAATGCGCTACCGTATCGAGAAATACAATCTTGGTACAGTGGGTGACGATGAGTTAGACGAAGAGTAAAATAGCAAGCGAGTTAGACGAAGAGTAGGCTTTGATTAGATTGAAATCAAAAAGGGCAGTGAAAACTGCCCTTTTTTTTGGATATGACTGCGATTTGTTGATCGATCCTTAGAAGGTAGTGAGGTCGATAGCTGGACTAATGGCGCGACCCAAATCTTCTGAAATCGCTACTACTTGGAAGCGATAGTTCGTGCTGTTTTTAAGACCAGTGATCATAATCTGGTGAGTCGTTCGAAGGACGTTATCCGTTTGAGTGACGGTTTTTTCGCCGGTATCTAGATTCGTCACCATCATTAATGAAACGGCCTTGATGTCTGTTTTCCAAGAGAAGGAAACTTCATTTGAAAGTTGTTCGATCACTTGGAAATTCGAGATTGCCGGAATCGTTCCGTTATAGCATGCATTGTAATCGGTATCGCCATCTTCGGAGCTTGAGTTTCCACTCTCGGGTAACAAATAATTAGCGCTGCCTAAAACCTTCCAACCACGTGCCGCCAAATCTAACCATTTTAGTGGAGCCGAGTTTTTATTTGGATCAAAGAAGTATTGGTTACCGGAATGATTGCAATACGCATCTTTGCCTGCTTGAGTTGCTTTACGCCAAATTAACATGTTTGAGATGTGATAGCGAGGGCCTTGGTAGTATAGAAGCTCCATAGCTATCTTTTTGTCTTTCTTCATATTGATTAAGCGAGACGAGCATTTCATGCGCGTCGGTGTGTCGCCATCATTATTGATGTGAGTTTCCCAACCATTCGCATTTGGATCTGTGATTACGTTATCTGGATCTTTGATTTTCAAGATCGTACCGTCGTCAGACAGCATAGCTAATTCATAAAGGCCTTCGCTGTCGTTTTCACCCAACACGATTTGGGATTCAAACTTCATGGCGAAGTATTCGATCAATTGAGTGCCTAAGTCGTCACGAACAACATCCCCGGATTCTAAAGGGAAGCCGTCATAGAACATACGTGTCGGTACGTTAACTGAGTTAAAGAACAGCGTTTGGTCGGAATGAGTGTACTTGCTGATGTAACTCATTACGTTTTGATATATAGGCTGATTGAAGCCGCGGAACCAAAGTGATGATTTGATACCATGTTTTGGTGATGGTACTGGATCTGGATCAAATGGATCGCACACCAGTTTATTTACTGGATACGCGTTGTTGTTATAAATAGATTTTTCTGAGTCTTGAGCCGTTACGGCGATTTCTGCCTTGATACTTTCAGACGAATTCTGAGAGCATGAAATGTTTAACCCCATGATTAAACCTAAACCAACTGTAGCTGTGAATGTCTTGAAATTATACGTCCTCATAGTTCACCACCCATACTCATCGTAAACTAGACGATTGTAGAGTTCGAGAAAAATGGCGTAAATGTAGTTATTTGAGCCTCTAAATAGGCGACACAAAACGCGAAATTCAAAAAATCGTCTAAAGGGTTTTCGAAAAAATGAAAATTACGTTTCGATTTAAAACTAGCGCGATAGAGCTGAAAATCGAAAAAAAGAAAGTCTCAATTTTAAACAGAGACTTTCTTGAGACTAGTGTTTTTGCTGAGAGGCTAAAACGTTGTTTTCCACGATATGGAAATAGGCGCGTACAAGGAGTACAAGTGACGCCTTATCCAATGATTGTAGGTACGCTAACTTTTCGAAGTATGTTTTTCTAGAAATTAGCTCGGTCATAGAATCCTGAATGACTTTTACTTTATCGAAATCGTAAAAATCTTTCTCGTCAGTGACTTCTTTGTAGGCATCAGCAATAGTTGCCTTATCAAAGAGCACATGAATTCCCATTGCGGCTTGGCTCAAAATGGCTTCCATTTTCTCTAAAGCTTGTTCTTGAAACATGTTTTTGTCGAAAGGTGCAGAGTTATTTGATTCCGTAGACAACAGCGCCTCCATCCATAGGTTTGCGTTTTTATCCTCACCTTAATGCTGATGTGTGTTTTGACTTATTTCAATCGAAAACTGTGTCAGTTGACTTACGCCGTCATTCTAGTGGGTGAGGGATTGCTCGACCTCATGAAAACAGTAATGATGAGAAGATGAAGAAGTCCAAAAATAGAGGAAAAAAAAAGATTCAGGAGTTGTTCGTGATCGATGAAGACAAGAACTTAGTTTTTGATTCTGAAGACAAGGTGTTTAAATTTTTTGAAGAGCCTATTCAGCGCATCGAAGAGTTGTATCAAACGATTCGGCGGCCCGATGATTTTACCGATGAAGAGCAAGTGGATGAAGAAGACGGCTTAGATTTAACTTTGAGCGATCCTGACGAAATCTGGTTAATGGAAACATTCTTCAAAAAAGCGCCCATTCATGTTTTTGTAAAAACAATCAACAAAAACACAATGAGCTATGATTACGTCGCGATCGTTTTCCTTTCAACGAAAGAACGAAATCCGACATTCGTGTTATCGCATTTTCCAACAAAATTTAAAGAAACGGCGGAAGCCTTTAAAGATGGTGAAATGATTTTCAGTCACGACATGGAAATCAAACATTTCGCAGGACTAGAAGGCGATTCGATTTTGGAAAACGACGAGCTATCGATAGGTTTGTTTAAGTCGATGCTAAAATTGAGAACAGAAAAAGATATTCCATTAGAAAAATTCAAGAGTTTCCTAGAGACTCGCGAAGACACGATCGAATCACCAGATGAAATCTGGAGAAAGACGGATCATGATGGAAACGTATTTGTAACGTTTATTAAAGAATACACAGAAACTGAATTCGGCGATTATTATTATATTAGTATTACTTTAGAAGAAAATAATTCAGATGTGCATACTCTGCTGTTTTCCTTTCCAACGAATGACGAGAATCTTGTGGATCGTTATCGCCTTGGTGAGAACTTGCAGGCGGAAGAGGTATCGCAAGAATCTTCGCATTGATTGCGGCTGGTGGCTGCGCGAAGTGCGGCTCGGTTTTCGGCAGCAGTTTCGGTTGCTGTTGCGGTTTGGGTCCAGTTTAGGTTTTGGTTATGGTTTTAGCTTCGCCTAAACACAACCGAAAACCAAACCCAAACCTAAACCAAAACCGCACCGGAACTGCAACCGCAACGGAAACCGCTGCCGTCCACAGAACCAATCTCCAAAAACAAAAACAGCCTCCTTCAGGAAGCTGTTCGTCGAGTCTAACTAAATTAAATATGTATTACTGAGCAGTATTTGTCTGCCCTGCTCTTTACTGAGCAGTATAAATCGTCGTACAGAACTCAGCCGCTTTGGTTTGGTATGTTTGAGCTGTCCAACCTTGTCCAACATAGCTTTTGAAAGGATGCAGTGCTTGCAGAGTCGAGTGGCGAGCTGATCCGTCTCTCTCGTAAGCGTAGCGAGCAGGGTCAGCATCGAATGCTGGGATTAAACCGTCAAGTTGGCTTACTACTGAATCGTCTGTAGAGCTGTAGTAGATAGCCGAGATCACATCGTAATCTCCATTTGGATCTATTAATTGGATAACAAGACGTACTTTTTTGAAGAACTGATCTGGAGTCGAGGCGCCAACCGCTTGAGCGGCAGAGGCAAGGTCTCTCCAATATAACATTGATTTACCAGATACTAATAATTTACCAGTTGAGATCGCGTAGATGTTCATTGATAAGCGGCTCTCGCCCCACATTTTGCTGCCAGATGAATTCACCATGTATTTATGGAATTCAATATAGTTTAAGTTTTGCGAAAAATAAGCTGGGATCTTTGTGATCTTTAGATTGATTTTATTTGGATCAATTGTTTCGCCGTCTTGAAACGTCGATGTATTGAATGAAATCTGTGTCCCAGTGGATTGATTGCAATAAGCTAGAGGTCGGCTGGATGTATCTATATTAGTGACATCAGCTGTTAGTAAACGACTTGAGCTATCGTAGTTATCTGCTGTTCCTTTGCTCGCACCACATGCTGACAACAGTGCTGTTGTGATTAGTAGTAAAGTCAGTTTTAAGTAAAAGCTTTGTGTTCTCATAAATACCTCTTGCTAGATACTAAGAGCAATCGCTTTGCCATGAATCAGTTTGAGTCGCATGTAAGTTGGCGGAATGTTGCGTGAAAGTATGTCTCAGAGCGGGAATGGTGGGGGTCTCGGTTTGGGTCGTTGGTTCTGGGTGTGAGTGACGGCTTTCGGCAGCCATCCCCTTTACCATTCCTCTTGTTTGTTGGTGAGTGTTGTTTCAAAAAGGGATCTTGACGGCGCGAGGGCCGTGTTGTGGAAGGGACCTTTGCTAGCGAAAGGGCGGCCTCCGTGCCTCGCGCCCGGTTGGCTGCGCCAACAATACCGCATCCTGCGGCGGGCGAGCCTTTCGCTAGCAAAGGTCCCTTCCACAACACGGCAACTTCGAATTCAATTTTTGAAACAGCACTCACCAACAAACAAAAAGAAGACGCCACACCCAACCACGGGGGGCGAAAGATCAACCTCAGAATGGAATCGAGAAAGGTTTGTCGTTAGAGTTTGCGTGCCTCAGCGATCAATTCATATGATCGCATTCGGTCTTCGGGTAAATAAGTGTCTGATGTGATAATCAATTCATCAGCGCCTGTCGCTTCGATAAATTTGTCCAGTTTTTCGCGGACGGTTTTTGCACTTCCTGTTACTAGCATTCCTAGCATGGATTGGACATGTTCGCGTTCCATTGGAGACCAGATTTTGTCCATGTCGTCTACGGGTGGTGAATTTAGTTTTCTGTTTCCCTTGATGATGCCAAGGAAGGCTTGTTGGATACTTGTTGCCAGGTATTTTGCTTTTTCATCGGTGTCGGCCGCTACCACCGGAACGCCCATCATGACGTAGGGTTCTTTGTAGTCCTGTGAGGGTTGAAACATAGATCGGTAAATATCAAAGGCTTGCATCATCATTGCGGGGGCGAAGTGGCCGGCGAATGCATAGGGTAGTCCCATGCGGGCGGCTAGCTGTGCGCTGTAGAGGCTTGAGCCTAAAATATATTTTGGAACTTTGATTCCGGCTCCTGGAACCGCTTTGATTTTTTGTCCGGGTTCGGCGGGTGCAAACAAAAAATTTAATTCTTCGATTAAATCACCAAAGTCGTCTTCTTGGCCAGCGTTGCGGCCGCGCAGGGCGCGCATGGTTTGTTGATCTGTTCCTGGTGCGCGACCTAATCCTAAATCGATGCGACCGGGATATAGTGATTCTAAGGTTCCAAATTGTTCGGCAATAATTAATGGTGAATGATTTGGTAGCATGATGCCGCCGGAACCGACACGAATGGTTTTCGTGTGTTCGGCGATATAGCCAATCAATATAGACGTCGCTGCGCTTGCGATGCCTTCAATGTTGTGGTGTTCAGCTAACCAAAATCGCGTGTACCCAAGTTTTTCTACGTGTTGTGCGAGTTGTTTAGAATGAGCATAGGTATCAGCTAAGGTTTTGCCGTCGGCAACTTTAGCTAAGTCTAAAACAGAGATCTTAGCGGTCGATAGATTTTTCATGAGGGTAATCTAATCCCAAAATTTGAGTGCGGAAACAAAAAAAGTAAAAACTGTCGTTCGACGTTGGTTAGTCATGATAGAAAGCTAAGCAACTGTTCCGACTGAGTTTTAATTCATATTGAGCCAAAAAATCACCCACCTTATACGAGACGCCTTTCGCTGGGCCCAGATCTGGTGGTCTGACGATGGAAACGATTGTATCGCTAAGGTCAACGCCAAGAGCTTGCAAATAGATCAACGTTTTGTACACAGCACGGGTATTTGGTTTGTAGTGGCCACTGCCATTTGTGATGTGCACAAGTTTACCTTCCTTAATAACAGCGTGGCCAGCTAGGATAACGGGGCCGCCTGCCGTTAACGTAGAATGATAGTAGGATGTTCCGATCAGATAGTTTTTTTCATGACGGATAAAAAAACGTCCATTCGGATCAATCGAGAAAATTCGGGAAAGCCAAAACGAAGCGAGTTTGCCATTCCGCTTTCTATATAACAGTCCGTCTTTTATTACCAACTCGGCTTTGTCTCTTTGTTCATCGTCGAAGTAGTCATCGATGACGCTATTTTCAGTATCAATTTTGACGTATTCGCGTTGCATGTTGATAGCAGGTTGGGGTACGGACGTTAAATCACGCGTTTCGCTAAAACCCAACACGGCAAATAAAACTATAAAAAGACTAAAGTGGATCTGTATGATTCGAGTCATCTATCGAACTAGTCTGCAAAAGTAGGGCACGCGAAAGTGCCTAATGGCGAGTATGAGGCAGCGAAATACTAAAGTGACGAAAATGGCCAGACACCTGACCATGCGTACTATTTTTCGTTCCAGTATACAATGCGCGGAGGTCCCTTTGCGGGCGGTTGCGAGGCTGTATTTTGAGTTGCGCTTCCGGCAGGATTTGGGGTGGCTCCGGGCGTTCCTGCTGGTGGCGATGTCGTTTGTCCCGCACCGGCAGGATTATTTTTTTCATCTACTTTTTTCTGAACTTCGTTGATCGCTTCGGCTACTTTGCTCATATCCAACGTGATCACATCGATTTCTCGTTTAGAACCACCGTATTCACCTATGACATTGATGCGAAAGCTGCTGTAGCTATCGGTATTGATCGGAAACTCTTCTTTGTTAATAGAAAGACGTGCGCCTTTTTCTTCAAGGAACTGCCAAAATGAGGCCGCATCTTTAAACGGACCGAGTTGTTCGTCTGTGCGACGTTTGATTACCTCGGCCGCGATTTCTTTAGTGATCGTTGGATCAATTGATTGAAGGACAGCGGATGTGGCCGTATTGGGATTAAGTCCTTTGACTCCATAGATCGTCACTTGGGGTTCTAGAATTTGATAAAACTCGTCCGTCATTCCCGTGACCAAGCGAATTTCTTGGATGGTTCTAAAGTTACGATTCGGAGGAAAGGTATCTGTGCCGCGATCGCGATAACCTGATTTTTTATCGCCGCCGTTTAAGCTTTCATTTTTACTACTCATCCAATCAGCGATATTGTTAACCAGCGTATCGAACCGATAGCCATTGTAGTTTTTTGAAAACTCCTCGTCGTCCTTGATTTTATTTTCAAAGAGCGCGACTAACTGTTTCTTGGTGATTTCGCGTAATGTTTCAGACGGTGAGGCTAGATTGGTGATATCAATTTTCGATCCTTCATCCGTAATTTTTGTTGCGAATGCGGCATCTAACAACGACTCTTTCGTTTTATCTTTGATTTGATCTTTATCGACCGCATTGAGACCATCAGGCAATTCCAGTGGCCAAATCAGTGGGAATTGCCAAATCTGATCGATCATTCCATTAGAAGGTAAGTTCTTGCCAAGCTTCTGCTGAACGGTTTGAAAAATCTTAACTCTCAGTAAAGATAAATCAACTCCGCTGCGGGCGGAATAGTAGGCCTTAACGCGATTGATCTGTTGTGCATTAATTAAATACTCAACTTGCGTGTCATACGTAACTTCCATTGCTAAATAGGTCATTAAAGACAGAGCTGCAATCGCAGTGATCAAAGCAATTCCGCGATTGTTATTGGTTTTCTTAATAAACTCTTTGGTTGTGCGATTAAATACAGTAACGCCAAAAATTTTCATCGTGTTACTCCTGCGGGACCACCACCTGCCGGCTCTCCGTCAGTTGGCGTCGTTCCAGTGCCGGCCGGCCCACTGGGCGTTGCTGATGGGGACGACGAATCAGAACTGCCGGATTCTTCTTTGTTGTTAGGAAAATGAATTGGAATCACTAATTGCATCGAATGTTTCTTTGAAGTTTGTTTCTCGGGATCTTTTTGATACGTGATCGAGATTTCGACTAGCCATGGAAAGTTTCCTTTAGTTGCACCGTCACCACTGCCGTCTGTGCGCCAGTCTTTATTCCAATCTTGTTTTCCGCGACCCATATAGCGAAGGGCAAACTCAGTGATGTTTTCAATTAATAGGTATTCTTCGCCGCCTTTAGTGACATCTTCATCCACCCAAGGCGAAACACGACGGTACAAACACTTCGTCGTTTTTTTCTCGGCGAATGTGGTGCAATCTTTTAACGTATAACCTACCTCGATGAAATCCGCTTGCGGCATATCTTTTAAAATTCGCCCCGTGTTCATCGTAACGAAATTGATTTCACTTTCTTTTCCTACAAACTGAGTCGTTGGATCTTTTCGAGGCGCTTCCACATTCGCGTCTTGTTCTTGGGTAGAAATAACATTCCCATTAGCATCAAAAATTTGATTCAGTTGCGGTGGCTGCCCAGCGGCACCCGGTGTGCCTGCGGCGGCCGGAGCCGTTGTTTTTTTAGTCTTCTTTGCTAGCTCTTTAATTTCTTTTTCCCAATCGCGATGATGGTAGGCCAGTTGAACGTCTTTCTCAAAAATCTTAACGCCATCACGTAACCGTGACGTATCGTTCACCATTTCTTGAATGACTTTCTTTTGTGTAATAGCCTGCTTGATTGTCTGGGCTGCCAACAAACCCAGTGTCGACATGATCGCTACGGCAATTAAAACTTCGATTAACGTAAAACCAGAATTACGACGTATGTGCATTAGCCACCACCCGGAATCGAGGGTAGGGGCAATTGTTTATCGTAGTCTACAAACAATAGAGTGGCCGAATATTCGAATTCTTTCTCTTTTACCTTATAGGTAACGGTGATTTTCACTTCTTTGATTGAATTGGATAAATGTTCAGAGAACTGCTTCATCAATTGCATCATCATTTGATCCACACCACCATCGCGGCCGATCAGGATCGAAGTTAAATCGGGCATTTCAAACTTCTTAGATTCTAGTTTCCAGCTGTATTCAGGGTAACCTTCAAACTCATCGCCTTCGCTTTCAGGAATTGAATCGATGGATTTTCCGCGGTACTTCATATCTGTTTCCGCAAGTTTTCGTTCTAGTAATGCCGCGATTTCAACATTCTTTTGTGTTTTGCGAATACGATTGTACGAACTGCTCCAAGACTGAGCCAATAGCATCACACCCGAAGCCAGAATGATCATCGCGATCAAAACTTCGAGTAAAGTGAAACCAGATTGTCTTAGACGGCTACGGTTAGTCATTACGTTTGATAATATCCTTTAAACTGATTTCCTCTTCAGCAATATCGACTATGCCGGTGAGGGGATTGATCAATAGCGACCATGTATTTTTATCATCGGTAATATGAATGATCGATGCTTCTACTAATCCTTCTGGAGAATAGTATATAGCACCCAAACCATCCATCAAAGGTTCTGCATTTTGAATTTCAAGAGATTTAAATTTAATGCCTTTAGGAAGGTCTTTTTCTTTTTTAGTTAGCTTTTTGTATAATGCAAATGATGACTTTTTCTTGTCATCACCACTGGCTTCAATTTCTTCTGGGGTTTTTAATTCGGCCTTGGCATCTTTCATTTCAATCGCATTACCTTTTTCAACCCAGTAGCGAGATTTTTCAGGTCTAATTTCGATCATCAAACGGAAAAATGTTTGCGTAAGACGTGCTTGATTACGGATCTCTTTTGAAAGAACCGTAATTTCACGGAATGTAGTTTTAATATTATTTTCGTTTTTGCGAACACGACCGAGTCCTAGAACAATCACTGCTGACATGATGCCTAGGACGATCAGAATTTCAATTAACGTGAATCCGCGCTGTGCGGATTTAATTTGCGGCTGCGCCTTCAGATGATTCGTCTTCGCCCCAAACAAGATCTTTATCAAAGCCACTACCGCCCTCTTTTCCATCCTTGCCAAGAGATTTCAATACAAATTCAGCACCTGAAATTTCATATTGATATGGCTTACCCCATGGATCTTCCAATTTTCCTTGGTAGTAAGCATTTGGTCCCCAGTTTTTGCAATCATCCGCTTTTTTCAAGCCGTCCAAAGCTGCTGGGTATTTATTGCAGTCTAAATTGTAATTCGCTAATGAGTTAGAGATCTGACCCATTTGAATATTAGCTTCTTTCACTTTTGCTTTATCACGAGCTCCAGCGAAGCGACCCGCTAGAAGAGCGAAGATAGAGCCAAGAATGGCAAGAACGATCATGATTTCAACAAGAGTAAAACCTTTGCGATTTTTTGCTACATTTGTAATAGAATTTTTCATTGGACTGAATCCTTTCGTTAACGCGATTAAAAAATTATAAATCTAATTACCTAAATTTGTCATCTCAAACATAGGGATAACAATGGACAACACGATAATCATGACCACGACCCCCATAATCACAGTTATGATCGGTGTAATTAAAGACGTCATGCCATCAATTTTATTTTGTACTGAAAAATCATAGGCATCGGAAACTTGCGTCAGCATATTTTCAAGTTCGCCTGTTTTTTCACCAATCTTCACCATGTGGATAACGATGGGTGGAAATTGCCCCGAACGCCCCAAAGGACCAGCGATACTTTCCCCTTCGGAAATATTGCCTCTAGCTTCATCCACCGCGGCAGCGATAACGGCGTTATTCACAACGTTACGAACGATATCTAAAGCACCTAACATTGGCACGCCACCTGTAAGCAGAGTCGCTAGTGTTCGCGTGAAGCGGGCTACAGCAACCATGCGGATGATCGGTCCAAAGACGGGAATGCGTAGCGAAATTGCGTCCCAGCGCGGTCGCCCTTCTGCCGATTTTTTCCATGTAACAAATAAAACGTACATCGTAACCATAACACCAATAATGATGTACCAGAAGTCAGTCATGATTTGGGAAATCTGTACGATCACCAATGTGTACCATGGCAGTTGCAGTTCTGGTGCCGATTCGAAAATAGTCATCATTTTTGGAATAACGAATGTGAATAGACCCATCACGATGATGAAAACCACAACAAGCATGATGATCGGATAGGTCAGAGCACTCGAAACTTTTTGACGAAGTTTCGCCGCCGATTCCGTGAAGTCTGCTAATCGCAAAAGAATAACATCTAAACTTCCGGACATCTCGCCAGCTTCGCACATCGAAACATAAATGTTGTCAAAGATGTGCGGGTATTTAGCGAGTGACTTGTAAAAGGGACTACCTTCGTTAACCATGTTCTTAGAATCGGCAAGAGCTTGTGAAAGCGCCGGATGTTCGACTTGCTCACTAACCGCCGCCAGCGCGTCCACTAAAGGAATTTGCGATTTAATTAAAACCGCCAACTGACGAGTCATCAAGGCTAAATCTTTGATAGGTACAGAAGCTTGGAATAGGGTAGAGGAATTTTTCTTTGCTCCAGCTTTTACTTTGTTGCGAATGTCAGTAACAAAGATGCCATCTTTTTTTAATTTTAATCGGGCAGCTTTAATATTTTCAGAATCAATGACACCAGATTTATTTTTTCCAGCTTGAGTGATTCCCTTATATTCAAAGAGTGGCATTTAGAAATAGTACGCTGGTGAGGTAGTTAAGTAAAGCATCGAAGTAGTGGTTCAGGTTTGGGTTTATTGTCCGAAACCAAAGCCCACTTTGAGACTGATGATACTAGCACTGACTGTCGCTGACGACGGAAACAGAGAGTAGTCTAATGAAACTGGAATTTGATTTTTAGTGCCAGAACCGATATCTAGACCTAAGCCAAGCGTTAGAACCTGGTTAGATGTAATTAGGCTGGTATCTAGAACCGTAGATGATTTGCCCATCGCGAGTAGATACCCTAAGCCGCCACCGATCCAGAATTTATTTTTACCGCCCGTAAGGTTATATTTGCCCATGGCGTACAAAGATAAGTAGTTGATTTTAACGTTACATTCTTTAGACGTGCCTTTTTCGCAAACGGCAGCGTCTTTAGCTTGTTTTGCATCGAACGTTTCAAGACCACCGATACCGCGAACTTGCAAATTTTTATTCAGAGTGTAGTCGTAGTAGCCGAGCAATCCGATCGAAGATCCGCTCATAGCCGCAGTTTGATTAGTGCCATTATATGAAAACTTAGCATTCATTGAGCTCATCATGTACGACGTCATAAAACCCCAAGTGTTTCTTGGCTTCGTTGAACGAGTCGTAATTTGTGCCGCCATTTGCCCTTCCGCAGGAACACTGGCTGGGGACCGAACAGGGCGTAGGCTCATGCCCACTTGCGCATTGGCAATATTACCTTTAACTACTTTCGCCTTAGCTTGTTTAGATGTGAATTTTTCTACGCGAACTAAAACTTTAGCTTTGTTGTTTTGATCTACAATATAGAAGTCTTGATTAGCAGAAACTGGCTTACCATCTAACTGGAAAATAACAGCGTTAGCGCTTGTCTTTTCTAGTGTATAAGCGTGTGCCGAACTAAACCCCAAAACCGATAATGTAAGTAAAGTAATTGAAATTCGCATACTTTCAGTATCGTTTATTAAGGAATTTTCTCAAGGCCAGGTATTCAATTGAGACACTTAAAAAGTGAAATTTTCCTGGTAATCCGCTAAATCTAGACCTTCGGAAACGCACGTTCTCTGCGGGTGAACAGTGCTAGCCAAAAGTACGACAGTCTGATTGTCGATAGTTTCTTGCAGTGTCAAATCTGGATACAGTTTCTTCAACGTTGCGAGCTCTATCACTTCGTCTGGTTCGTTGACAGAAATAAGACTTGGGCAATGAAACACAACCGCAATCGGAACGCGAACGGGAACATCATTCTCAAAATTCCGACGACCTTGCGATTTGTACAAGGAACAACTTGTTGAGAAAAGTAAAAATAGAATCGAAGAAAAAAACAACTTCATTGGATTTAGTATTCACCAAGATTAGCGAAAAAAGAAGGGCTTAATTTGAGCGCGATATTGGGTTCGGTGGGTGGTGACAGTTGGGGTTGCGGTTGCAGTTCCAGTCCGGTTTAAGTTTTGGTTATAGTTTTAACTTCGTCTAATCCCGAACCCAAACTGTACCGGAACCGTAACCGCAACCCCAACTGTCACCGACCACCTAAGAAGTCTTTTAAAAAACAAAACCCACATTTTATAACAAAATGTGGGTTGAAAAACTAACCTTCGTAACTAGTTTTGAAATACTAAACTAGAATGGAATTTCTTCGCTTGTATCAAACTTCGGTTCTGGTCCGAAATCTTGTGCTTGGAAATCATCGCTGTGGTTGTTGCTGTAGTTGCTAGTGTTGTTGCCGTATGATGACGACTGTTCGTTGTTGCTGCCTAAGAATTGAACAGTGTTCGCAACGATTTCTGTAGAGAATTTCTTTTGACCTTGTTGGTCTTCCCATTGACGCGTTTGTAAACGGCCTTCGATGTAAACTTGACGACCTTTAGCTAAGTATTTTGAGCAGTTTTCAGCCTGTTTACCCCAAACTACGATACGGTGCCATTCCGTGCGTTCTTGTTTTTGACCATCTTTTACCCAAGATTCACTAGTCGCAACAGAGAATGTCGCAACCATGTTACCTGGTGATAATGTTTTTAATTCTGGGTTGTTGCCTAGTCGGCCAACAATGATAACTTTATTAATTCCAGCCATTGTAAGACTCCTTTAAAAAATGATTAAGCTAATGAACAAGGCTTAATGAAGGATAAGCCGTGTTGCAAGAGCAAAACAGAATACTACAGAAAATTATGTTGTATCAATTTTTAGAGAGCTTGAATCTCGGATTATCGCGCCGAATCAAATGTCGGCATTGCGCGACCCATGCGCCATGAAACTTTAGATTTAAAACTGTATCCACCCGTAAATGGAGTCACGAAACGACTAGCATTTAAAATAGGCAAAAGTAGGCTGATTTTGTCATGAAAACTTTGGCGCATCTTTAGGTCCGTCGTGATTTCGTAACCCTCAGGGAACATCATTGGGCCCTTCATCATGGTCACAGAACCCTTAATTGTGCCTGTTAATTCATCACCACCGCGTCCTAACTGAAGTTCTTGGATCTGAAATGTGTTCTCATAGAGACGAGCTTTTAAAACGATTTCTGATAGCTTTAAACCCGGTACGTTAAACGGTAGTGCCATGCCTTGTTCTAATGTGAATGGGGGCATATCAAAGTTTTTTACGGTCAACGTAAGCTCAGGGATTTCTACTAATTGGAACGGCGGTTGCGCGTTGCCGTCCGCAGATGGTGTTAATTGGAAAATCGAGATCGCTTTCGTGTTCAGATCCGCGCGACCGTGCATTTCAAAAGGCAGTTTAAGAAAATTCTTAAGTCCCATTAGATCGACTTTGTTAGCTGTAACTGCGATTAAGCTGTGTTCAACTTTTGAATCATTATCTGTCTTGTGTTTGCTTACAGAGATTTCAGCCTCGCCGCTGAATAAACCCGTCATTTTGATGTTTCCGTATGGTTTTTGTTTGAGCGCCGCCATTAAGTCAGGGTTTGCGATTAATTCTTTTAATGTGATCGGTGGGCGGCCCGCCATTTCGAAGAAGACTTTGTCTAACTGAACACCAAGGCTGTTTGTAAAGGACATGTCTTCGAAATCTACATTGATCTGATTATGAGTTTGATTAGCTACCGTTTTGGAAACGAAATCGCTTAATTCATTTTTAGGAAAAAGAATAACGAAAAAAATAACTGCGAAAATAATAACAAACAGAATTTTGAAAATATTCTTTACAAAGAGGAATATGAAAAGATTTTTGATCTGTGTAATCAGTCCCATTATTGTTCCTCGTTCTCAGATTTAGTGGGGCGTTTGCCTTTCTTTTTAGTTTCTGGAGGTGGAGGCTCTGGTGGTCTGTATTCGGGAATATTCAAGGCGACTAAGTGAAAGTCGGCATTTAGATAGCGGGCGTCCTCGCGGTTTAAGGTTACAATTAAGTCCTTTATTTTAACAGCTGGATGAATGATTTGAAGTTTAGAGCCCAAATTCGTTAACTGCTTTAGATTGATTTTATTAACTGTAATATCGATTCCATACTGCATTTTGTTCTGAGGAACTAATCCTGCTGTCGGCTGATAGTTCACGTTCACTTGCTTGATTTGCTCGGGCAGAAGATTCATTTCTTTTAACTGTGATTCAATATTGGATTTAACGGATTCCGCAGGTAAAGGTCGAGGAATATCGGGTAGGGCGCTGACTTCACGTTCCGATTTCACGATATCTTTGATCGTCTTACGTTTGTCTTCGAACGCCGTTTCATTTTCGAAGGAAACCATGAAGTAATCCATTGGGAAATATACAAATAATCCGACCGCCAATAGAAAAGAAACAATTTTAACAAGCCGTTGCTGATTTGAATTTAGGTTTTCGTAGCGTTCACTTAAGATGCTATACAAACGTGAATTAGTAATGCGTTCGCCTAATTGCACGAATTGATTTTTAAGATTTTCTCTTAAGTCTTCAAAAGCCATTAGTTATCTCTTCCTACTTTTTTGATTCCACGATCAACGTTCAACGAAAATGAAAATGGCACTTTGGTTCCAAATGCGGGTAAATTACCTGGGTTGCGTTGGACGGCTTCGTTAATCGCTAACATTTTTAACGATTCGAAGACCTGCTCACGTTGTTGCGCATTTTGTACGTAACCTTCTACAACCATGCCCTGATCTAGGACTTGAAAACGAACGATGTCGATTTGCGTGCTAATTTTCGATGGTAGAGTGTCTGAAAGTTTCTTTAAAATTTCCACTGCCGAGTTCATTTGATAATACACTTCGGCCGATTTGAAATCGGAAACGGTTACCTTGTTTGCCTTCAGAGCCTTGGCAATATTGGCGGATCCCGAAGTTTTACCAGATAACCCCAAAGCATCACGTGCGGCCACTTTTAGTTTTGCGCTCACATCGGTATTCAAAACGTCTGAAAAATCAACACGTAACATAGACCAAACAAACAAAAGAACAAAAATAGAGAACATAATTTGCAACGTCGTTGACCAGCTACCCCAGAATTCCTGAAGGCGCGTGTCTTTTACAGCGAATTCGTCTTTAAGGAAGTTAATTGCGGGATTACGTGGTTTCTTTAAGCCTTCGATAGCTAAACCAAGTGAAATACCGCAACGAACATCATTTAAATCGCTTTTTTCAAAATAAATTTGACCGTAAGAATCTAAAACATTCATGCGATTGCACGGAACTTCTAAGTGCTGAGTCAAATAAGGTGCCATGCCCTGAATCAAACTCATACCGCCCGTGATTTCAATTTTTCCAATTTCACAACCGTGCTCAGCTTTGATTTCAAGAATCGAGATTTGCAAATCACGGATAAAGTCGCGAACGCCTCGAGAAATCAAATCTGAAAAGGCCTTTGATTCCGGAGACAATTCTTGTTTTTTAGTCAGGATGAAGCCTTTGCTTTCTAGTTCTTTATGTGCTTCTGAGAGTGGTAAATTATATTTTTTTGCAATCGCTTCGCCTATATAGCGTCCGCCCCAAAGAATTGTGCGTACAGCAATTAACTTTCCTGCATCAAAAACGGAAACGAGTGTGTGCGAGTGCCCCATGTTTAAAGCTAAAGTCACTTTTTTAGAAACGATTTGAGTGATTTCTTCTAAAACAACATTCGGAGCTGTTGTTGCAAGTTTTTGCGTAACAGGTTCGTTCCATTTTTCGACAAGATTCGCAAAGGCGCTGCCTTCGTTAGAAACGATATCAATCTGGATATTGCATTCCTTCATGACTTGAACGATACGCGCAATTTCTTCTTTCTTTACAGAGAAAGCCAAGATATCCGCGGTTGGCGGTGATATGCTTTGCATTTTGAAATCAAAAACAGCGTTTTCAACAGAGAATGGAATTTCGTCTTCAAGTTCCAGAGGCAATGTTCGCGCGATCTTATTGCGCTCAACAAATGGAAACGTCTTCTGACGAACGGCCACTTTATCTTGGCGAACACCAACTACGAATTGTGTTTGAGTTAAATCGTATTTACTAACCAAACCACGCAGGAACTCAATCACTTCAAAGTGAGTATCGGTATTTGGTTTCATGGTCAGTTCATGGGTATAAAAGTGAACTAGTTGAAAACCCTTTGATGAAGAGTTTATCTCCATCACTTTTACACAATAGGAACCAATGTCTATGCCCACAGACTTCATTGGCTTAGTTTAATGCTTTGCTGGCCATTGGTTAATGACTATTTTTCGTAACGTGAATAGCTAGACCTAGGTTATAGCTACTGGTTTTGCGACTTATAAGGAATTCCAAAAATTTCGTAGCTCATTTTTATGTCGTCCAACGTAGTTCCTAAGCCAATTTTGATTGCAGCTTCAAGATCATGAATGTTTTTGGTTCTTTTTGCGTACTGGTACCAAAACGAGTTCATCTCGTTTTTGAACTGACTCAAGCTGATGGCTTGAAATCCAGCGAATCCCACATAACTCAGCGGGTAGTCGGTGCCTTGTAGCACGCGTCCTTGGAAATTATTTAAGAAAACTTTTTTAAAGAAACCCATGCGGTTAACAAAAAGTCCGGCAGAGTTATCAACATAAAGATTGGGATACTTCTGAACCAGATCGAGCAGATACGTGAAACCAGGTTTCTGATCAAATTTTCCAGAGATGGCGGCGTGAGCGGCAATTACAGTAATACCTTTGTTTAAAACCGTTTCAATATTTCTTGGGTCACATAGTTTTTCATCTGCCCACGAGAATGTGTTTTCCCCACCGACATGCGTGACTAGAGGCATGTTAAGTTCTTTCATGCGATCTAAAAATTTATCTACGTGTGGTGGTGGATTTTTTAAATCGATACCCATAATGCATGGGATCCATTTGATAAGCTTAGCGCCTTGACTGTGCACGAGTTCCAGTTCGTCCAATGCATCTTTTTTGTTTGGGTTGATGCTGGCGCCGAAATACAGATTGCGAGCTTTTTGACTGACGTTGTAGATATAGCTATTGGGAACTAAAATATCCGTTTTGTCCTTATCTAAAATTCCGTTCTGGTCATAGTAACCATCCAGCGCGTACACGATGGCGCCATTATATAGTTCTGATTCGTTCAGGCGTTTGACATAAGCATTGACCATAACGTCGTCAGCATCCCATCGATCAAGGTCTGTGGACTCAAGTCCCGAAGCCTTCATGTACATTTTAAATTTGAAAGAATCTTTGAAGCCAGGGCGAATATAACAACCCGGATTATTCAGGCAGGCTAGGTGCGAATGGACGTCCAAAATAGTTTTGCGAAACTGAAGGGGAGCTTTGAGTACTCTGTCTTCCCGGCTATGTAGCTGCGCCGTGTAGGCAATTACTAAACATAAAACGGTGGCGGCCAGGACAAGATATCGTTGTGCCATTTTTTTTCTCTCCAATTGGGGGGCTTTGAAAAATATAGAGTCGTTATTCTGGCCTGTCATCTAGTTCAAGTTTTCTAAAAGAAATACGACAATAGGAGTATGAAAAAGTTAATCTTTATATCTTTAAGTTCCATAGTATTTCTAAGCGGTTGCATGAATGAATTTAAGTTTCGCGCCGATGATCTTGATTCCGGAAATGCTGCGGCACCAGGCAATGAAATTACGCGTAATCCCGACGGAAATACGGATGTTGGGAATCCCAAGCCAGAAGATCCGGTTGTTATCGATCCCGACACGGGCCCTGTTTATCCCGTAGTATACAAACGGGGTGAATGTACAAAAGATCCGCATGCGGTCGTTTCGTGTTTATCGTGTCAAATTACTCAGCGTCCTCTTGCGATTCCTTTATCAGAGAAAGCGACTCAGTTACTGAAGATCATGGAATTGGGTTGTGCGATTACAAACAAGTCGGATCCAAAAAACTACCGAGCACCTTCGTATGCTGATATTTTGAAATATTTAAATCAAGCGAACAAGACTATGTATCCAGATTCAGCCATGACACCTCGTCAGCAGCAGAACATCGCTAAATGGATGAGCAACGACAAGAAACATCTTGAACGTTTATTTGGCGGCTTGTGGTACAGCCCCCCATATTCTGATGATTTCGAAACGTACTTTGGGTTAGAGCCAAGAGAAGCTCGCTATCTATTTTGCTATGGTCAACCGGATGCGACATTCACTCCAGATTCATTTACGCCCCTGTATTCAATTGAATACTACAGCTGCGTTCACGAGAACGGTTTTTCAAGTCAATGTCGAGAACGAGCCAGTTACATTCAAGGCAATTTATATAGAAAACAATTGGCAGCGTCGATTCAACGTAGCTTAACAGATCCTATTAACGATCAAGAAATGGTTCCAATGAACAAATGTCATTGGGAGTCCATGTCGGGTTTCTACAGCCTAGAGATGGAAACCAAACTGATCGCCTGGAAGAACGCCGGCTTTGAGATGGCTGTGCACTTTGAAGCGGGTCAGCCGCGTTGCGAGTCTGTGTCTGCTGCGACAATTCCTTTGGGTGCTAAGGTTGTGGTTGGCGCTAAAAAATGCGAGGACTTTTAATTCGCAATGAGAACCAAAAGTTAAACGTAACGAGTTCCGGTTTGCTCTCGATAGACTTCAGCGTTATGACTAGCACAGAAAACTCTTAGATTGTCGGCCGAATTTCCACCACCGGCCCATACGGGCTGAATGTGATCAAGGGTTAGATTCCAAGTTGATGAGCATTTATGTCCCGTTATTTTGCTTTGAAATTGGCTGCATTTGTCCCTCGCGAAAACTTCGCGCTGAATTGATTTGGGGATGGACTCTCTAGCGGGGGTTGGTTGGTGCCGCTTAATTTTCGCATCTGACTTTGTTGGTTTTGCACGGGAAGTCTTTGGAGCTTGAGCTTTTTTACATGCTGCTTTGGCTTTTTTAGATATGACTCCATCACATAGGTATTCAATAAGATTATTCCGGTTACTTCCATTCGGAAGTGAAGTTGATAGGATATCTCGTGTCTGGTTAAGTTTTTTCCACTGTTCTTTGGTAAGGGTTAACTCAAAGCGCACGGACTCATCTTTTTGATGTCTAGCTTTTGTGCCTTCATGAATTTGAAGATTCAAGGTTTTGCTAATAATAATCTCGGTTTGTTTGAGATCTTTCCCGGCGATTGAGTTTACCAAATGCTCTTTGATTTCAGTATCCACTGTATGCGAATTCTTGCCGATCTGACGGATGGCTAGGGCCATAATAGAAATTTGCGATAAATTGATCTCACCAGATTCTAAATGGGTCAACACCTCCGGAACATTACGAGTGAGTCTGGCGGCATCAATGCGGCGCTGAGCACTAGCATTTGAGTAGCCCATACGCCGAGTCAAGTATTCAAACAAACTCGGATACCCAAAGGAGAGAAACATTTTGCGACAATCGACTTCGCGAATGTAGGTAATTATCTCTGTCAAAATCTCGCGCTCACTCGTGATGAGTTCCTGTAGATGTTTATCAAGAGTTAAGTTCGTAAGCCCTATTAGAACGGATGGTGTAGACATTGGATACCTCGAATAATTTCGAACAATATACCACGGGTTTTAAAGTCTCTGTTTTAGAGAGTTCTTTGTTTGTTTTGAAGATACGAGTCTGCCAGACAAGAGGTCATTAATTCTGTCAGGCTGGTTTCTGCTGCATTCATTTTTTCTTTTAGTGGTCGAGTTCGTGTTTGAGAAAATTTGCTAAATAAGCCTGTGGTGAGCATGCGAAAACCACGTCAAGTTTATTTTCGATGACGCATTTCTTTCTTTGTACTATCTGGTTTTGCAATTTACTTCCGAACGGAAGTGGGAAGAAAGCGGTGCTATTTGGAAATGGATTATCTAATCCTCCCAGACTAAAAACCCTTAATTGAGCGACCTCTATTGATAGATTAAGGCTCTATCATCATAGTGCCTAATACTGTAGGTAAAATTAAGAATTTGCTTATATGAACAAAACTCTTCTGCTGCAGTCATCAGGCTTTATAAAAACCTAAGCCTGTTGAATCCATGTTCATTTTGTCCCCCAGCATTGCGCTAGGGGACGTGTCATTTTCAACTATCTAAAAAAGCTACGATAACGACGCCGCGAATAGCATTTCACGATACTTCGGTAGTGGCCATAATTCATCAGATACTAGGCGCTCTGCTTGGTCGCAGGCTTCGCGTAGTCTGAAACTTAATGGTTGTACTTCGTGTGCTAATTTTTTCATTCGAGTAGATTCGTCGTGGATGCTGCTTGTAGCTTCTGCTAGGCGAATCAGTTCGTCTTGAAGACTCAAGATAGATTCAAATGTCGCTTCTAGTTTTTGCGTGCGAGCGGCGTGATGTTTTTTAAGTGTCGATGAAACAATATTTTGATGAGTCGTTGATAATGCCATCAATTGTTTTTCAACGGCTGGAATAACGATCGTTTGAGTCATTTCTAACAACGTGTCGATTTCGATATCGATTGTTTTCACATAACGTTCAACGCTGATGTGGTAACGAGACATGATTTCTTCAGATGATAGAACTTTCATTTCCGTTAAGAACGCTGTTTTTTTAGTGTCCTTGTAAACTTCAATCGCATCTGCCGTTGATTTTAAAATTGGTAAACCACGAGATGCGGCTTCGTCGCGCCATTCTTGTGAGTAACCATTTCCATCGAAACGTACTTTTTTAGATTCTTTTAAGTACATACGAATCATGTCCATGATGGCTTCATCACGGTTTGATTTTGTTTTTAGTAAGTCTTTTAGAATCCCCGAAGCATGACGGAATGTGCTAGCAACTGCAGCGTTTAAGTAGGTCATTGGAACCGATACGATCGCAGATGAACCAACTGCGCGGAATTCAAACTTGTTTCCAGTGAATGCAAACGGAGAGGTACGATTGCGATCCGTGTAGTCTTTTGAAATATTAGGGATTTTTCCAACACCTAAATCGATAATCGATTGTTCTGTGGCTTTCGCTGATTTTCCTTCTTCAATATCGTTGCAGATTTTCTCTAACATTGAACCCAAGAACACAGAAATGATAGCCGGAGGAGCTTCATTCGCACCTAAACGATGATCGTTGCCAGGATTAGCAATCGTGGCACGCAGAACCGCTGCGTTGTCATTTACTGCTTTTAAGACTACGGCTAGAACCGCTAAGAAACGTAAATTTTGGTGAGGCGTTGTCCCTGGCTCAAGTAAGTTCTCGCCTTTGTCGTTCGATAAAGACCAGTTGTTATGCTTACCGCTGCCGTTGATACCTGCGAAGGGTTTTTCATGTAGCAAGCATACGAAGTTGTGCTTAAGAGCCACACGTTTTAAAACTTCCATCGTCAAGGTGTTGTGGTCAGATGAAATGTTCACATCTTCGAAAATAGGCGCAAGCTCAAATTGACTTGGTGCCACTTCGTTATGACGAGTTTTTGCTGGGATACCTAATTTGAATAATTCGTATTCCACGTCTTGCATAAAGCTTTTCGCGCGAGATGGGATAGATCCAAAGTAGTGATCTTCTAGTTGCTGACCGCGAGTCGACGGTGAACCAAGCAAAGTACGACCTGTCATTAACAAGTCGGGGCGTAGGGAAACAAAGTTTTTGTCGATCAAGAAGTACTCTTGTTCGGCGCCAAGAGTAGCATTCACTTGTTTCGCATCGACATCACCGATTAATTTTAAGAACTCACACGCTTCACTGCTTAGTGAATCCACTGATCTTAACAGAGGCGTTTTGCAGTCAAGCGCTTGGCCATGGTAACCAAAGAATACAGTAGGGATACACAGAGTTTTGCTCGCTTCATCTTCAATGATGAAAAGCGGAGATGATGGATCCCAAGTAGTATAACCACGAGCTTCAAATGTCGAACGCGTTCCGCCCGATGGAAAGCTTGATGCATCCGGTTCACCTTGAATTAATTGCGAGCCAGTGAAACGCTCGATCACGCGAAGTTCTGAATGATGAGTCGATTGAATCGTAATGAACGCATCATGTTTTTCAGCGCTCAAACCTGTCATCGGTTGGAACCAGTGACAGAAGTGAGTTACGCCTTTAGATACAGACCATTCTTTAACTGCCGAGGCAATGGCTTCCGCCGTTTCTTTTGGTAGTTTTTTTCCATGATCTAACGTTTTAAGTAAACTTTGGTAAGAGTCTTTAGGCAATTTTTCACGCATTTGAGCTAAGCCAAATGTGTTGCAACCAAAGAACTCTGATACTGGGGCATTTTCACTATTTGGTCGGGTTATTTTTGCTGGTAGCTGAGAACTTGCGGCAGCTAAGGCGCGCGAACGGGGTGTAGATCCAGACTGATCTGACGACATGGGTACTCCTTTTTTCTGCAAGAAGCCTATAATAAGTCTCTTACAAATATGTTTTGGTTTTAACCCTTAGAATCGACGACTCTAAGGATTAGGTTTAATAATAAGTCATTTAGCTCTTTTATAAAAGAGCTATTTCAACTAAAAAGGCTAAGCTAATGGCGAATAAAATCAAACTAAAAATAGAAGATTCGTTTTATGGCGCAGAGTAGTGCCAGGTCTGTATAAAATTAAGACGAAAGTGACAAGTTAAGTCTTTGCTCGAACAATTTCGATTAACGCATTGAGCGCGTCAGTCACTGTGAAAATACCTAGCAACGAATCGCTATCGTCGGTAACAAGAACACTCCCGATTTTTTTCTGAGACATCAAAAAGGCGACGTCCTCTAAACTGTCCTGCGCACTGACGGTAACTGGGTTCGCAACCATTATATCCGAGGCCTGTATCTGAATTTTTTCACGTACAGAAAGACCCGCGATAACTTGGGCGTCTCGATCGCTGATGATTCCAACGGCAACACCATTTCGAAGTATAGGTAGGTGCCGAACGCCATGCTCTTTCATTAGCTTCACAATATCACTGATCGGCGTTGTTTCGATGGCAGTGATAGGGTCGGGCGTAGTAAACTCTTCAACTGGAATGTTTAACGAACTCATAGTGTCTTCTCCTTATTTAGGGTGTGATAGCGACTTTTAAGACGCCGTCTCGTTGGTTAGCAAATAGATCGTAGGCTTTTTCAATATCGTCGAGTTTGAATCGGTGAGTAACAAGCGGTTTTAAATCCACGCTTCCTGCGGCCACCACATTTAGTAGTCTTCGCATGCGCTCTTTGCCTCCTGGGCAGAGTGTGGTTACAATTTTGTGATCACCTAAGCCCGCCGCGAAGGCGTCCAATGGAAGCGTCAATTTTCCGGAATAAACTCCTAAGCTTGAAAGAGTTCCTCCTGGCCGTAATACACGTAAGCAGGATTCAAATGTGCTTTGCGTTCCTAATGCTTCAATAGCAACATCCACCCCACGGCCGTGAGTGGCCTCCATAATTACTTGGACTGGGTCGTGAGTTTTAAAATTGATGACTTTTGTTGCGCCTAACGTTTTTGAAATTTCTAGGCGACCATTGATGCTATCGATGGCGAAGATTTCACTGGCGCCTTTAAGTTTAGCACCTGCGGTTGCGCATAGGCCGATGGGACCTTGGGCAAAAACGGCGACGGTGTCACCAATTCTAATGTGTCCACTTTCGGCGCCGCTAAAACCGGTACTCATGATATCGGGGCACATTAAAACTTGCTCGTCCGTCAAAACACTGGGAATGGGGGTTAGATTAGCCATGGCATTTGGCACCAGAACATATTCGGCCTGACAACCATCGATACTATTCCCGAATTTCCAGCCCCCCATGGCATGGCCGCCACATTGAGAATGCTGACTATCTAAACAGGGACTGCATTGGCCACAGGGAGTGATAGCTCCAACGATAACCCTCTGACCAATTTCGTATCCCGTCACTGCGCTGCCAACCGCAGCAATCGTTCCAACAGGTTCATGGCCAATGGTTAAACCAGGGCGAACTGGATATTCACCTTTTAATATATGCACATCTGTGCCGCAAATCGTTGTCGTTGAAATTTTTAAAAGTGCATCGGTCGGCCCGACAGAGGGAATCGGTTTTTCTTGAAGTTCAATTTTTCCGGGGCGAACGAATACGGCGGCTTTCATTGTTTTCATAAGAGTCCTTTTTTTTATTAGATCAAAAGGATCAAAGCAACGAAAGGGCCAAACATAAAATGTTAAATTATGCGGTGCTCATCAGTGTCTCGTGTCAAGTTGTCACGTTGAAATGTTATTTTGTCTCGTTTAAAAGTCGTTAGACGTAATTATCGAGTTATGAGAGTTGGCATTTAATCTGCTTATGTTAAGCCTCGTTCACAACAAATCAATTCGAATTTATTTCCAAGGGGGAAGTATGATGAAAAAAGTGGCTCTTATTTTTTGTTTCGCTGTTAGCGTTTGGGCACAAAACGATCCAGTGCTAAAAGCATCGGCAATGAACACTGGGTATATCCCAAGTGGTTTTGATTCAAACGACCATGTACAAATGGTAGTTGAAGGTGTCTACCGAGATACATGCTCTCGATCAGCAGGCACTCGCGTTAATGTCAACCAAGGTGCAAAAACTATTTCAGTTACAGCGTATGAATATCGCTATTCTGGCCCGTGTTTGGATGTGACTGTTCCGCATGATGAAGTTGTAAATTTCGGAATTGTACCTCCGGGTAACTATCAAGTGGTTCAGGGAAATGGTCGCCCACTTGGTCGCTTAAATGTAAACGTTGCGCGTACCAATACACCTGACGATTATCTCTATGCGCCTGTTTCGCAAGCGTACGTTAAAAACGTGGGCGGTAAGCTGGCTCTAACTTTATCTGGCGTATTTACAAATTCGTGTATGTCGGTAAAAAGAGTGGTCTCTAACGTAAATGAAAACGTTCTTACTATTCAGCCTATCGCAGAATTGTTACCGACTTATGCAAATTGTATTCATGGTAGTTTTCCATTTGAGTATTCTACCTATATTCCGATGGCAAGAGCCGGACGTTATTTATTACACGTACGTTCTTTAAATGGAAAATCGATCAATACGTTGTTTGATTGGCAATTCGCCTCACGTTAATGCGCTAGGCAGTTAATTAATTAAATTTTGAAAATATTGAGGCGAATGAAAGTTCGCCTTTTTCATTTTTGGTAACGACAAGCTCCAGAAATGGCGATTTGGGACTTTGCCTTGGATCGCGTATAAATTTCCTTTTATCTTGGCAGGGTCACCGCCCCAGCCCAGTTTCCCTAAATCAACTATCATCGTGACGGTCCAACCGTAGGGCGTGAGTTCGGCCGAATGATGCCATTCAACCGGTACATTGTTTATAAATTTTTTAGGCGAGTCGATTCGGACCACAAAGGTTTGATCAAACGGAGTCACTTCAAATTCGTAATAGGGGTAAGTGGATTCGCCGACGGCTAAAAACAATTCGACTACGTCAAATTGAAAGGGGTAGTCCTTAGCTGTAAAGATAGGTTTACCATTTATTTCTTTTGCTTGCACATCAAAGTGAACTTTTAAAAAATTCCCATTAAGTTCTGTATCAACACGAATTGGGTTGTTAGTTTTCAACTGATTAACGGCTGGTGAAACTAAGCGCAAGTATGTTTGCGCTAGGGTCGCGCTTGAAAGACAAAGTACAAAAATCAGTAGGGCCGTCATAGCTAGCCTCGCACCGGAATGCTTTGAGCATGCTTGAAGAAATTTTCCGGATCCCATTTAGTCTTGACGTCTATAAGGCGTTCTAAGTTTTGGCCCCAATAGGCATGCGCCCAGTTGGAAATATCGGTGTCGCAATAGTTTACATACGAAAATCCAGACACGTATGGACGCAGACTTTTGTGGACCGCTCGCACGTGGGCCATTCGGCTTTGTGACGCCGCTGGGTTTTGCCACTGACAAAAATATTGCAAAACACTATGAGCATTTCTATGAACAAAGGCCGATTCCGTTTCGCTCACTTGAGCTATTTTGCCACCATAACCATCAAAGGCTAATCCGACGGCGCCAGCTGATCCCTGGTCTATGCCAGCAAGGGCGACATTAATTCCAATTTCAGATATTTCATTATAAATGTAATCCGATTTTCCCTTCATGTAGACACTCACATAGTCTTGTTTACCCGCAAAGTTGGAAGCAGCATCCGTAAAACTCAGAGTCTTTGTGCTTTGGCGTTGGGGTGAGGCCATTTGCAAATTACGAAGTTCAGTTTGCAGCCAAGTTTCGCTTTTTATACATTGTCCTACCGTGCGCAAATAAAAGGTACCATCTGGATTTTTATTAAATCGAAAAAGACTGGTAATTTCGCTTGGTGCTTCAGCAATCCAAGCTTGCCAATTATTAAAAATAGTGGCGGCTTTATTTTTTGGTAAATTCCAAGACATACTGAAAATGGAAACTTTCGGTAGAGGATAAATTTTTAAGGTAAAACGCGTAACGACGCCAAAACTGCCGCCGCCACCGCCTTTGAGTGCCCAGAATAGATCTGGATTTCTGTCTTCACTGACAACTTCGATTCGGCCATCCGCAGTGACGATCTCGGCTGAAAGTAAACTATCACAGGCAAGGCCAAAACTACGAGCTAGCAAACCATATCCGCCTCCAAGTAAGTGGCCAGAGACACCTACATTTGGGCATGTGCCGCCAGGATACGCAAATCCCAAAGGAGAAATAGCATTATATATTTGTCCCAGTGAGGCTCCGCCGCCGACATTCACTGTGTGTTGATCGAGGTCGACGTCGACCCGGTTCATTAAACGGGTATCAATCACGACCGAGTGGCTTTGCGACAATCCCTCAAAGGAATGACCTCCACATCGAATAGAGAACGGAATGTTTTCTTGTTTTAACCATTGCAGACTGGTGACTATGGCTTGAGGGTTTTTAACCAAGATCCTGACGGCAGGAAGTTTGGCCGTTCGCAGATTAAATTCCTGATTGAATCGCGAATAAAGTTCATGAGTCGGTATTAGGATAAGTGCGTCCTCAGGTCCCAGCTGCCTGATCAAGGAATGAATATCCCAACCTGTAGCGGCCTGTACACGGGACATAAAAATGGATTCAAGCAGGGTCAATCCATTGAGTCCCCAAAGTAAGCTCATGTTTCCTGAATTTTTTAAAAGCGTACGTCGATTCATAAATTCCTATAGGGCTGCTCTATTGATGCCCGCTAAGGCTTTGCAAGGAGAGTACCGTAGCGAACTAATAAATAACGCACTCAGAGCGTGGGCAAATGACTAAGAATTTGACACAAAACTTGGCGTCGACATTTGAGGTAAAATAGATGACCATTATCTTTTTAAATATTTTGGTATTGTTAGCAAAACTAAAGAATTTTGAAGGGGATTTTTATGAAAGTTTCATTTTTACTTATATTTATTTTTTCTTTAGTTAATGCGGAAGATTTAAAAAAGAAAGATACTTTAGTCATTGGTACTAGCCAGGAATTTGAAAGCCTTCATCCCCATATGATGGCCATGGGCGCATCTCGATATTTGCAAAACATGATTAATCGGCCTTTGGTAACTCTAGACGCTGCCGCGAAATGGACAGCTATGTTGGCCGCTGAAATTCCTAGCGGAAAGAATGTGTCGGTTGTTAAGGAAAATGGAATATTAAAAACCAAAGCGCTTTGGAAAATTCGTACGGATGCAAACTGGAGCGATGGAAAACCAGTAATATGCTCTGATTTTCAATACTCACTAGAAGTTGGAAAAAACCCAAATATCCAAATTGCAAATAAAGACATTTTTAACAATATTGATCGAATCGAAACATTTGAGAAAAAACCAAAGGAATGTTATTTTATTTATGCAAAAAAATCTTGGAACTTTTATCAGCTGCCTGATTTTTTTCCTTTGCCTTCTCACTTGGATAAAAACTATTACAACTCAACGAAAGACTCTAAAATAGGGTATTCTAATAAAAATATCTATTCGATTGAGAATGCCGGTAGGGCAGCTTATAGCGGTCCATTTAGGGTGATTGAAATAAAACCTGGCAGCCACATCGTTCTTGAACAAAACAAGTTCTTCCACAGGCCTGCCTATTTTTCTAAAGTAATTTTAAAGGTCATTCCAAATAGTAACTCGTTCGAAAGTCATATAAAAAGTGGAACGCTGGATGTGGTTGCTCCCATTGGAATTACCTTCGATCAAGCTTTGGATTTTGATAAAAGATGGACTTCAGATAGGGGCATGAACCATAAAGTGGTATTTAAGGAAGGGACGTCTTTTGAGCATTTGTCCTTCAATTTAGATCACCCGATATTTAAGGATATACATGTACGAGAGGCACTTATCTTGTCTATTGACCGCCAAGCTATAGTTAAAAATTTTTTTTCGGGTAAACAGCAGGTAGCAGAGTTTTATCATCCAAGATTGTGCCGTTGGTTTCCAAAAAATTTGAAAAAAGTAAAAACGTACCCGTACGATTTCAAACGGGCAGAAAAGTTGTTAGAACAAGCCGGTTGGAAAAAGGAAAACGATGGGTTTCGATATCAAAATGGCGAAAAGCTTGCATTTGAGCTAAGCACTACTACAGGAAACTCTACTCGCGAAAATATTGAGGTTTATCTAAAAAGTGAATGGCAAAAACTGGGAGTTGACGTGCAAATCAAAAACTACCCAGCTCGTACTTTATTCGGCGAGATCGCAAAAAAACGATTGTTTAAAGGTATGATTATGCACGCTTGGCATGTAGCGCCGGAAACTACACCATATGGTTATCTTTCAAATTCAAATATACCGGATGAGAGCAACAGTTGGTCTGGATTCAATTTTGGAGGGTGGAAGAGTTTAGAATGGGACAGATTTAACAAAAATCTGTCCCAAACTGCGGACCTAGCCGGCCAAAAAACAATCATCGAAAAGATGCTTAATATATATACTAGCGAATTGCCAGACATTCCATTGTACTATAGAGTTGAAGTCGCCATTGCTCCAAAAAATTTAAAAAATTTTAGATTAGCAGGACACACTTATCCCGAAACCAATGAAATTGAAAATTGGCAATATTAAAAAAACGAAAATTGAAAAAGGAACCGACGTAATATCAGTTCCTTTTAGGATATATTATTGATTTACACTCAAACGAGTATTCAATGTTTGAATCGTTTCCACACGAGCTTGTAAATCCGCTAAATAGGCTTTTAGATTTCTTTCGTCCTGCTTTTTCACAGCGTATGTCTTTATTTCATTCGATGCGGCTGTTCCTGTGACAAAGCCAAGAGCGATTAGAGCCGGTCCAAGCCAAAGTGTCTGAGCGGCGACTTTCATTTGTCTTTCTGCTCGAGCAACTTTTGCTCGTTCTCTTGCCGTATTAGCATCTAAACTCTCGTCCGTGCCTTTATAGGCGCCCATAATAACGAAGGCGCCTCCAACCATCGAAGCCGAACCCGCCATGATGAGTTTAGAACCGATGTCATTGTTGGCAACGAACGTGGTAAACTCGGATGGCTTTTCAGAACTACTTTTAGCGAGTTGGGATTGAATGGAAATGATTTGTTGTTTAAACATTCCGGTTCCAGACGCCATTAATTTAATTTCATTAACGCTGCAAGATCGAGTCAACAATTCCGAGTAGTTTAATCCGATAGCGGCCTTCGCTTCAACAGCAGCGGCGCAAGAATCAGATAGTTGGACGCTAGAAATCTGATTCTGGCTGTACCCATTTATTGATGTTAAAACCAAAATGCTAGCAATGGCTATTTTCCATGTTTTATTGATTTGTAGTTTCATAATTTCTCCTATTTTGAATTATTTCGTTTCTTAGTTCATTAATTTGGTGATCTACGGACGCTAACTGCGCAGTCAGAGCTGACAAGCGGTTGTCGTTGGGTGACTTTATGGCGCTCAGTTTTTCTTGAATGATTTTTTTACTCTCGAGCAGCATAGCCAGGTTCTCTTGTCTCATCGCTGAGTAATCGAAATAAGAATTTTCTTCAATGGCCGGGACCGTGACAATATTTTGAGTCGCTCCCTCTTTGGGATCGACAAATCGAGATATAAATATCTTGTAACCTCTCTCAGAGAGGTCTTTGACAACAGGGCCGAGTGCAAAAGACAAAACAGCCGCTTCCATCGTGTTATAGATGATTAATCCAGTCGAGTGGGCGGTTTTCAGAAACTGAACGATTTTTACCATGGGAATAACGCCTACTGCAAATAAGGCGATATCGACGGCCTGACGTTGAATGGTACCACCGTCCTGTACACGAGTCATATTCTTGATAAAAAGGTCTTTATTATTTTGATTGCGTGGGTAGCAGACCTCTAGGGCAGAGTTAAATGAATGATGTCGTAAAAGATTAGACAACGTTTGACTTTGCTGTCCCCCGGAGGCTTCTTCAAAAATATTTTTTATGTAGATATTAAATTGATTGGCGCCTTTGATGTTATAGGTATGATACCCCTTCTGAGCCAGATCAACCCTAAATGCTTTGCACGCTTGGTGGGTAGCGACGAACACATCGTGTTCACCACCTAATTGAAAAGCGATAACAGGTGACGAAATCAACACGAGAGCGCATAAGACTATCCGGGCCGTTTGAGGCCCAAAAAACCTATAAAGTGTAGGTAACATAGAGACTAATCTTTGTGTTGTCGTATGCATACTGCCGTAAGCAATGCTAAGTTGAGGCCAAATGAGTTCAACATTTTCCACTTACGGCGATGGTTTAAATCACTAATGCCAGATTTGGGCTACTCAGCTGTATCAAAATTAGACACTATGCTCTTTTGAGAATACTTTAGTTTAGCGGGTTCGTTTTAATGAAATCGTAATTTCATAGGTCATAAAAATATTTGCAGAGTCTTTGGTAGAGTAGGCTTTGCCTTTGAATGTTTTATTTAATCTTTCGCCTGAACGAAGGGCCTCTTCTACGGCATGGCGACTTTCCTCTACGTCAGAAAATTCAAAAACTACTGACGTATCCGCGCGTTTTAGGAATTCACATTTGAAATCTTTGAAGATAAACGAGATTGGTTTTTTTTGGATGAACATGGCTTCTAGAATGGGCGTGGCTACTGAAAGTTCTGCGCCCATAGCTAAGGCACCGAAGTACATCGTACGAAAGTGATTTTTTGTAACAAAATTGAGGGGAAGTTCGACTTTTGCGGCGGGGTCAACGCTCAAGAGTTTTGGATTGCAAAACGCAAGGAGGGGGACGCGGGCTAAACTTGTACCTTTGATTAACCAATTCAATTTTGTAGTGCTCATATCGCTGATTCTATTGGATTGATTTTTGATTAGATAGGGGGGCTGGACCTTTTTGTTATATGGCAACTGCAACTACTTTCCCTAAATCTTAAGTTTTTCTGTTCCAAAAATCGCGGGAACACAATTCCTGTTTTGGAAACGGAACTTTGTAGAAATAACGGGCGAGTCGATAAATACTGGCGCTGAATGAATACATAATATTTATTTTTTTGGGTCGGGGGGATTCATGAGTGCACGCGATTTAAAATACAGTTTAGAGAACGTATTAAAGGCTACGTTAGAGGCAAGAAAGTCTAAGAATGTCAGTTACTCGCTGCGAGCTATGGCTCGAGACCTTAAAATTAGCCCGTCCACTGTTTCTAAAATCATGAATGGTAAGTATAGCACCTCGGAAAAAATGCTTCTTGAAATTGTAGAAAAACTAAATCTTGAACCCGCCGAAGGTGAGCGCGTCATATTCTTTGAACGCTGCCGCAAACTTTTAGATTTTCTAAAAACTAAAGCTGGTCCGATTGATAGACAAACTCTTTTAGACCAGAACTCGTGTCGTTATCAAAAATCGATAACCTTAGATAAAAATATCTTTCCAGATGTGTTGTTTTACCTAAAAACAATGAGCGAAGGATTTTTCACCGCCGTGGAATCTTTATCTGTTTCCAAAGATTCCCTTCTTTATTTGGATAACACGTTCGATATAAGAGAAGGCGTTAATTCTTAGTAAAATCTGATTGAAAAAATCTGTCACATGAGCGAATAAAAGCCTACCATGTGGAAGAAAGAGTTAATCTCGGTTATTAAGCACGATCTATCGGAAATTAAGCGCAAGAACCCTCGGTATTCGTTGCGGGCCTATTCGCGTAAAATAGGCGTGGGCTTTGGATCACTCTCTGACTTGATTAACATGAAACGACCACTTTCCCCGCAGGTCGGCAAAAAAATTCTGGAAAAACTAGTACTTGAAAAAGAACAGCGTCAGCGGTTTGCAGGACTGATTGAACGAGATCTAACTCGGAAAATTACTCTTCTCACAGGAGATGCTGCGCCTCTCATAGAGAACTGGTACTACTTTGCCATTCTTAATCTTTTAGAACTTGATTTCTCTCCTAAAACGGTTCCTGAGCTTTCCGAACGCCTAGGGCTACCTCAGCCAAAGGTGAAGAAATCAATAGACTATCTTTTGCGTTGGGGTTTTTTAAAAAAGATCGAGACTGGCTACATCGTGACTACGAATTCATGGCAGACTACGGATGGCATTCCGAGTGAAAGTGTTCGCAAAGCTCATTTAGACGGTTTAGCTATTGCCGAAAAAGCAATCCGTGAAATTCCAGTTGAAAAACGGGACATGACATCGCTAGTTTTTAATGGAAACTCTCGACAACTGGAAAAGGTAAAAATTGAAATTAGAAAGTTTTTGCAGAAGGTTCATAAAATAATGTCAACTGGCGATGCGGACACCGTATATAAAATCAATACACAATTGTTTCCTATCGATCGCTGGGACGACGAAAATTAAACTACAATGCGAATTCTTGAATTTTAGCCATCAGTCGTTTTTCGCATGTCAGATAGGAATTAAATCCATTCACGACTGTACCTGCATTTTTACTAAACTCTTTAATAGCGATTCCATACTCAACACCATACTCTGTTGGATAAGAAAACTTTTCGAGGTTCCAGTCTCTGCGAATGATAAAAACAGACATTGTCCAGTTTTGTTTTACATCGATTAAATTATAGTATTCGCGGCACATCGTATAGATATAGTCCGTAAGATCTTGGTCGTCAGGTTTATCTATTCTTATATTAATGGTGCTATTGTTAGAAATCGTCACGCGTACTTTAAATTGAGGCGTTCCAATTTCTGGCGCTGGGTGAGCTGTATAGAACGACAGTTGGATTAGCGAATTCAGTTTTTTGATTTCTGAGTCCGCCTTAAATGTGTTTTCGCTAAACAAAAGGCCCGTAATTTCACGCGCAAGTCTGGATGATTGTTTGAATTGTGTGCATGACGAGTTCGTGCACGTAATTTTCAGTAGCGAAAAAATCACTTCGTGGAATACCAGCGCAATACGATGGCGTGAAGTCAAAGATTTCCAAACACCAGCTTGAAGTCGAATGTTGAACAGAGTTCTATTGGCGGCTTGAACACGTTGCGCGTGAGCGACTTTTAACAATGGAGCGTCATCGGCCTGAAGGACCAAGGTTTCGTTCACTAGTGTCCAAGAGTGGAAGTTAATTGTGGCCGCCAAAATGTCGCCCATTCCTGGGACTACGGTTTCCAAGTCGCACAGTTTACGTTCTAATAAATTAGTATCAATACCGAGCGCCGATAATTTAGAAAGGTTGGGTTTTTTGCGAATGCCTTCGGCGCAATGAATATACGGCTGAGTATGGGCATCGGCTTCAACGAGGTCGCGGAGGTAGTAGGCATTGTTGATTTTATAGACTTCGCCACCATTTCCAATAAAAAGCGTTGATGAAAAAGCTGGACTCGAGAATAGGATGAAAAGCAGCGAAAAAATCATGATTAGAAAAATCGTAGAAAGCAGGCTCAAAATCAAATTAAAATAAAAGATGCTGGGTGTTAAATTCTAGTTTTGACCAGAAAATGACCGACTTAGTGCCAGTCTAGGAGTCAATTTCGCCTTAATAATTTGTGTATTTTATCCGAATTAGTTTTGAGGTGAATTTTGAAAGACTGGATTAAAAAAATTGTACAGCAATTTGAAGTCGAAAATAAGTCCACGCACGCACCAGAGAAGATGTCAGAGGAGCTTGCGACCTTACTATTTATGATTGATGTGTATAATAAAAATTTATTAGATACACCTAAGTTCTCTGTTCGTCAGGCGCGTGAGGAATTGGACATATTTTCAAAAAAATTAATTCAGTCGGGCGCCTTGGAAAATGAAGAAACGTTCTTTCAACTACGTCAATTTTTCAATGCTCACCGTATTGATGAAACGACCTATTTTTTGCATGCATTTGAAGATTTTAAAAAAATCATCTGGGAATTTGCAGACCAATTGAAAGAAGAGTTTAAAGACCAAAAGCACAACGATCAAATGATCAACGGACAATTCAAAGAATTACGTGATGCGGTTGAGTCAAATTCAATAGATAAATTGCGTGAAAAGTCGAAAGAATTTATTTCAAAGTATGTCGAAGTTCAAAATAAGAAAGATACAAACAAACAAAAGCGAATGAATTCGATTAAAAAGAATTTAAATCAGTTCAAAAAGAAACTGACCGAAGCACAGCATACCGCGAATCACGACCATTTAACGGGCGCGTATAACCGTCGGTTTTTTGAAGAACAAGTTCGTAGTTTTTCAACGACAGCAGATATGGGTGATAACAAGTCTGTGATGATGATTTTAGATATCGATCATTTTAAAAAAATTAACGACACCTACGGACATGATATAGGTGATTTTGTTTTAAAAGAATGTGTAGCGACGATTAGGAAATTATTTACTCGCGAAAATGACGTCGTCGCTCGTTTGGGTGGTGAAGAGTTTTCTATTTTTCTTCCTGATTATTCCATAGATATGGCCATCAAAAAAGCAGAAGATGTCTTAGAAACAATTCGTAAACAAGCCTTTGTTCATGGCGAACATCAAATCAAGTTTACGGTTTCAATTGGTTTATCTGAATGGCGCAACGGCGACCAATTAGAACTTATATATAAACGCTGTGACCAAGCTTTGTATGAGGCCAAAAATACAGGCCGCAACAAACTTGTGGTGGCTGAAAAATTAAAAGCCGTGGCTTAGTTCCCGGCTTTGCACTCGCAGTCACCTTCGTGACATCTGAAAATAGTATTTTTTTGAAATAATTGAAATTCGGTTACGTCCGAGTTTGATTCCTCAACTTCGATAGAAGATGAGCCCGGTGATTTCGCAGACCATTTCTTTTGTGTTTCGAACACGGTGCTGAAATCGATGTATTTACTGAGCGTTGTGTTGTTTGGATTATAGCGATCAGGAGCCGGTAACTCGACAGGATCAGGTAGGCCATCTTCAAGAACTCGGAATATTTTTAGTTCGCGTATGGGGCGGCCTTCTGCTGTTGTGTAAACGATTTGTGCGCGGACTTCTTGACCATTTTTATCTTTGAAGAAGTAGTGTATAAAATCGGGTTCTTCTTCAGCCGTCGAGTTCAATGACTTCCAGTTATCCACAAACTCTTTTGGGGTGTTAATCGCCTCACTTAGGTGTGGAAAACATTTCGCCAAAGTGTCTTTAAAGGTACTTCCTTTAGGAATTGTTTTTTCAACGACAACGCCATTTTCTCCGGTTTCGTCAGTGATCGCTGCTGAGGCTTCATGATCTAGCTCTTGAGGGGGGGCATCGAGTTTAGAAGTGGGCGGACTAGGCTCTGCAAAAAAGAAACGAAACACAATCGCAGCAGCGATAACTAAAAGAACAACCAGGACAACAAAGCGAATGATAGTTTTCTTATTCGACATAACTTAGTTTTAAGTTACCCCAGCTTGGGCACGAGTTTTTAATGTTAACATCTTCACCAAAACGAACTTCAGGTGGATGGTTTGGGTTGCTGGATAAACGATTCGTAAACAAGCGACGTTTGACTTCCGCCAGGTCGATTGATTTGTCTATACCTTGTCCGCGTGAATAGTGTTTTGCGCGACAAAGCGACGATGAGCTCGTAACTGTACGTTTCTGATTCTGTGATTCCGTAGCTATAGTTTCAGTTAGGTTAGGGAATACAATTTTAAGCTGCTGCCACGTTTTTTGATCCAACGACAATTCATTACGATCTTGCACCAGCGTTTTTAAAAAGTTTCTTAAGTAAATAATTTCGTCAGCTAGGCGACGGTCACGGCTTGGTGTTGAATAATTATCGAATTCCTCTTCAGACATACAGCGGTAGCCGACCGATTTAAGGAACGTTTCGGATTCTTTAACTGCATCGATGCGTTGTTGAATATCCGCGCAGATGTTCTCTATTAAACGAGTTGCCGTTTGTTGAGTGCTCTCTTCAGTGCTTTGCAATGTCTTTTGTAGGTCGTATTTCCATTTACCAGGCTTAATAGCATATTGTTCCTCGCTATAGCCAGAAACCTGCCACGCCGGAAGCTTTAACTCCGATTCTTTACGCCAATAACGAACCCCTGCATTGCCCTCAGGGGTTGCATTGCCTTCAAATACCCAATCCCCATTTGGCCAAGATTTTCGTTCTTGCAAAAGAGGGCCTGAATAAGCACCCACAGTAGAGTTGAATACTAGGTGTGGGATGCCTGTAGGGAAAATGTTCTTAATAACCCATGAATGGTGATTTTTTTCGGTTGTTAAAATGATCGAGCCAGGAACAATCGTTTCACGCGATACTTTTACAGGGTAGGTATCGTTGTGCATGGATTTAGTACTAACCATGTTGTAAACATAAACAAGGAAGTTTCTGATTTTCTCTTTTTCTGATTTTGAATCCCAGCGAGTCATGCTGTTCGTGATCAGTTTTTTTCCACCGCTGGCATCGTTCATTGCAAATGGTAACGAGTGAAGGTAGGCGAAAATTACGCGAGACGAGTAAACCGTATCGGCACAGTCAACGCGTAGGCCCTGAAAAATGTTCGCAGATCCATCCTTGTTTTCTTTCTTAGAGAAAAAATCTTTACCCCAGTTTTTCTGAACCCAAACTGAAAATTCTTTTTCTTTTTCTGGACTCCATTTAGCGGTAGCGGTCCAAACCTCTGCCTGCGATGAAAATGAAAAAGATAAGGTCAAAAGTGCAACAAGAATAGAAAACGACATTTATGTCCCCCGGGGTGCAGGCTGGGTTTGTAACTAATTTTTTGGGGAAAATGTATTAGTTTTTTCCTGGGGCTATAAAAAGTATCTGGAGGGTCATCGAAGGGGAAAAATCTCCCGTTTTTTATGGCTCCTGCGAGCCTTTTTCTTTTGCTTTGGATTCGGGTAGCGCGAGGGGACTTCCTTTTGGGGAATGACTTTGTTTTTTTGAAGGGCGGCCTCCTTGGACTGGCCGTCCGCCCTGCGCCCGGTTGGCTACGCCAACAATACGGCATCCTGCCGCGGGCGAGCCTTCAAAAAAACAAAGTCATTCCCCAAAAGGAAGACCGAGCATGATTCGAAAGGAAAAGAAAAAGGCTCGCGGGAGCCACAAAAAATGCCCCCACCGCAACCAATTTTTTTTGGGCGCGGTCAGGAGTTATGTCACTAATATCATTAGGAAAAAATAGGCAAATAGCTAAACTAAGGCGCGAACTAGGCCAAGGAAAACGGGACGGTAATTGGCGGGCTGACTGTGCTAAACCGATTCCTCTTCTTTGTATTTCTGTTTCCCCATAGTGTGTTCCTGAACGATGGTTTCGCGGACCACCACAACCTTGATTTGGCCGGGATAGTTGCATTCTTTTTCGATTTGGGCGGCGATTTTTAAGCTTAGAGCTAAAGCATCGCGGTCGCTAATTTTTTTGTTGTTTACGTAGACTCGACATTCGCGGCCGCCGGACAAAACGTAGCAGTCTGTTACACCTTCAAAGCTGCGTGCGATTTCTTGCAGTTCTGTGACTTTTTGAGCATAGGTTTCTAGCGTGGATCTTCGGGCGCCTGGGCGACCACCGCTCATGGCATCGGCAGCGATGACGAGGAACGCGTGAACGCTGTTTGGCGTTTCGTCATAGTGATGGGCGCGGACGTTATGAACGACTTCTGGGGATTCACCACGTTTAGCGATGAAGTTTGCGCCGATGACGGCGTGGCCTCCGTCAACCGCGTGATCCATCGATTTACCGATGTCGTGCAAGACGCCACTGCGTTTACCAATTTTAACATCTATGCCTAGCTCGCCAGATAGTAAGCCGCAGAGCCAGCCAACCTCACCGCAGTGGAAATATTGGTTTTGAGTGAACGAGTAACGGAAACGAAGACTCCCCATCATTTGTTTAACTTCCGGGTGCATGTTTTCCAGTTTTAATTCTTTAGCGATAGAGTCACCGTCGTGTTTGATCTGTTTGAATAATTCGTTTTTTTGGTTTGTGTACGTGCGATCAATATATTCTAAGGTGATCGTCTTTTTCTCTTTCAGCAGACGTTCAAGCACTCGGCGAGTTAATTCCCGGCGAACAGGATCGAACCCAGCGACTCCGATCATATCGTTGTCTGGTTCTACGATGATATCACAGCCGGTTAGGTCCTGAATTTTCGTTAAGTTCTTTTTCTCGGCGTCGACTAACCAGTTGCGGTGATAGTTCTCTGGGAAATACACCGGTGCAATACCGCGTTCGGCGCAGTAGGGGCGGGCAAAACGATCTAAAGCGATATCTAGTAAACGTTTAGCAATCACTTCTTGTTGTTCTTTTACATCCAGCTCGTAAAATTCAGCATCGCGCAGGATGATGCGTTTTACGTCATTGATAAACTCGTCAGCAATACCACGTTTCACATCTTCAGCGTTCAAGTTTAATTTTGCGCACAGTTCGACAACCATTTTCTTTTGTTCCGCCTTGATCATCTTTTTGAAATCTTGGTGGAACAGTTGTTTCTTTTTAATTTCTAATTCTTTTTGACGAATTTCGTTGTGCTTCTTGTCTTGCGTGCTTTTTAGTGCCGAGACATTTTCATCATGGCGAGCTTTGCGTTCTTGGTATTCAGTTTCTAAATCTGTGACTTGAAGTTCGATCTTTAGTAAATCAGGTTCTGATTTTGTCCAAAGCTCCATTTCGATTTCAGTCAGTTTTTCATTGCGTTCGATTTCTTTTATTTCTGCTAGTTCTTTAGCTTCATCCACCATTTCGGTAGCTTCGGTTTCGGCTTGTTTTAAATAAATGCGGCTGCCCCATTTGTAAAAGGCAAAACCAAGAACGGCTCCGATAAGAAGGCCAACAGCAGAGTAGGTCAGTATATTGAGTAACATAGGAATAATTTATGCGCCTAAGGCTTGGATTGTCCAGCACTTTAAGCTAAGTTAGTATGATAACATGAACGCTGAAACTCTTATGTCGATTATTCAGAATGAGGTGACGTTTAAGTACTTCACCGCCAGCGGCCCCGGTGGCCAGAACCTGCAGAAAAACAAGACGGGTGTACAGCTATTTTGGAATGTCGACGAATCCGCTATTCCCTTTGAAAACAAAGAAAAAATACGCCGAGTCAATCAGACAACGAAAGAGGGATTTTTAGTTCAGTTTAAATCACAAACTGAGCGTTCGTTAGATTTGAACAAAAAGAATGCACTTTATAAGTTGGAACGTCTTGTTGCGCAGTCGCTCTATGTTCCTAAAGTACGCAAAGCCACTAAACCAACGCGGTCTTCAGTTAAAAAACGTCTTAAAGCCAAGAATGAACACAAGGATCGAAAGACATCCCGTAGGAATAATAAAGTATCAGACTGGTGAGGACGTTGTATGTTTTACGTACTTTACAACTACTACGGAAAGAACTGTAAAGACGATCGCGATATAGCCAACGGTTTGGTAATGGTCCATATGTCCTGTGATATTGTCCCGAATAATGATGTAGCCGGCAAGTGATGACCCTAAGGCGGAACTCAATGATTGAACCGAGCTAACTAAGCTCATATAAGAACCGCGACGTTCCGGTGTAGGGGCTCCTGAAATCAAGGCCATCGCTGGGATCATACGCATACTCATGCTGACAAAAAACAAACTCGAAATAGCTAAAATTAAGGGGACGGAAGTCGGTCCTAAATGAGTTAACAAATAGATCGGCACTATAGAAAGAATAGCACCAAAGATAAATATTTTGTGTTTACCGATGCGGTCAGAGAATCGTCCAATCATCGGGGCGCTTACGATCGAAGTTAATCCACCGCAAAGATAAATCAGTGGCAAGTGCACTTCGGGCAGGCCCGCATTGGCGACCAGAGTTGGACTAATAAACGGAATTACCGTGAATTGACCAAGAAATAAAAAAATCATGAACACTAAACCCATGGCTAGGTTACGACTGCGCATCACCTCCAACAATGGTTCTAGGATCGTGCTGCTTTTGCCACTTTCTAAAACGGCGCGCGGAGGTACGTACTTGAATATAAAGAAATATAACCCAAAGCTTATGCATCCCAAGAAAACAAAGGGAGCATGCCAATTAAATTTCATCGCTAAATATATCGAAAACGGCACTCCTAAAATGCTGGCAAGTGAAAATGAAGTCGATGTCCAGCCCATCGCTGTTCCGCGTTTTTCATAAGAAAAATTATCGGAAACAATCGACAGAGTGATGGAGTTAAGAACGCCGCCAAAGGTTCCCGCCAGTGAGCGGGCAATCAGCAAGACGTAAAAGTTAGGTGAGAATGCGCAAAATAACGTGCTTATAGCGAATCCGGTGAAAAAGAAAATCAAAAGACGCTTGCGTTCAAAACGATCCATAAAGAACGAACTTACAAAGCCCGATATGCCGGCAAATAATGTATACGACGCAACTAAGAAACTAAATTCCTGAGCTGAAATTGAAAAGATTCGAATTAACTGTGGCCCGAGGGGCATCATAATCATAAAATCAACAATATGAGCAAATTGAATAGCCGCGATAATGAATAGAAGGAATTTTTCTTGTCGTGAAAACATATAAGAAATACCATTGTAAGCAGAAAAGGAAGGACTGTCATTATGAAAGCTCTTAAGAAGTGGTTGCTGTCGATTTTAATTTTTATGGGTATCGTGTTGATGGCGTCTGTGTATTTAGTTTACTATTCTTATTTCCATTCTCGCACGGTGGTTGGTCCAGTGAGTGGTGTAAAACAGTTGCTTGAAAACACGGCCTTTGTAGCTGGGTCGGCGGATCCTTCTACAAAAATCTATTCCTTTGCCGTGGGTGTTAAGGATACAAAAACTCAAGAGATCGTAACGGGCTCGTCTGAGGATCGCCAATGGGGCGTGGTAAAAGATGGTCAATGCGTGGAAGCTATTTTCTTCCCGTATCCGCCATGGAACCTTCAAAAAGCGGGGACTTATTTCAATGTACGCGTACAAAAATTATATGACACGTGCGATGTCATACCAAAAGAATAAATCTGTTGTAGCTATTCTAGCTAGTATTTTGCTATTGTCTGCGTGTCAGACAATTCAAGATCAAGTCGAATATCAAACGCCAGTCGAAAAGAAATCATTTGCTCGGCCAATAGTGATTGCTCATCGGGGGGCTAGCGGCTATTTGCCCGAGCATACGCTAGAAGCCTATATTCGTGGGATGGAGCTTGGCGCCGATTTCGTCGAGCCTGACTTGGTGATGACAAAAGACGGTGTCCTTGTGGCCCGTCATGAAAATGAAATTTCAGAGACAACAAATGTTGCCGAGGTTTTTCCAAAACGAAAAACAACAAAAACGATAGACGATATAAAAGTAGCCGGTTGGTTTGTTGAGGACTTTACATTAGCTGAAATTAAAAAATTAAAAGCCAAACAGCGTTTGGCGTTCCGTCCGCAAATGGATCAGCAGCCCTTTTTGGTGCCGACATTGGCAGAAGTGATTGATGCCGTTGATCAGTATAATGAAAAGACGGGTAAGAAAATCGGTATCGTTCCTGAAATTAAGCACTCTTCATATTTTCGTTCCATTAACATCAATATGGAAAAAGCCTTGTTGGCTTTGCTTGCTGAAAAGAAGTGGGATAGCAAAACAGATCAAGTTTACATTCAGTCTTTTGAAGTGAGTAATCTGAAAGAACTTGCCACTCAATCTAAATATCATCTGGTACAGCTTCTTGGAGATCCGGCCGAATCGCCCTATGATCTAAAAGGTAAGAAGACCTATCGGGATATGGTGACGTTGGAGGGACTCAAAGAGATCAGAAAGTATGCGCAAGTTTTAGGTCCTTATAAAAAGTATCTAGTCGATGAAAATGCTAAAAGTGAATCGACAATGGTGCCGAATGATGTGATGAAAAATGCCAAGCTTTTGGACTTCCAGGTCATTCCCTATACGTTTAGAAATGAATCTTTTTTCGTGATGAAACCGCTTACAGATCCAGTCAAAGAATACGAGTTTTTCTATAAAATCGGTGTGGATGGCGTCTTTAGCGATTTCCCTGATACGGCCGTCAAAGCGCTTAAAATCACTAATGAAACAATAAATTAACCAGTTTAGTTCCGCCATTGTCTTAAGTTAAGAGTTTTGACTAAGGCAATTCATGACAATTATTAAAGACATGACGGAACAGCGGTATAAGGAAATCACGGAGTCTTCGTTTACACCTTTCAAGCTGCGCCAAGATTGGGCGCAAAAGGTTAAAGACGGCAAATCCACAGTTCAGCTGTTCATAACAAAAAATTTCGATCTGAACATTAACGAGTATCATTTGCTAGTCGGTATAGCGAAGGATGCGAATTATTTGGTTTTTAGTTATCTATGTGAACAGCCGCCCACATTTGTGGTCAGCGATATTTGCCATATCATTGTGAATAATATTCAAAATCACGGCAACAATACTTACCTAGTGAATCAATATCTAAACGCCAGCGGTTATAAAAATATCGAGCACATCGTGATGGATATTTTCACACAGGAAATGGGCAATAAAATTGGTCAGAATTATTTAACGGATACGGCGATTCTGTTTAATGATTATT
>ERZ761610.284-NODE-284-length-44199-cov-33.262980_pt1 | contig 44199 bp, 36 predicted proteins | sample MGYA00512164_ERZ761610 | MGnify/ENA primary metagenome ERZ761610 (study PRJEB28899, sample SAMN02850038) | bioreactor sludge metagenome | biome: EBPR Sludge; feature: EBPR Bioreactor; material: flocular biomat | place: Australia: Thorneside Wastwater Treatment...
AAGCGCGTCCAGGTGATGCGCTGTTGGTGATATCGTCATCTGGAAACAGCCCAAATATTATCGAAGCGATAAAGGTTGCCAAACAAAAAGGCTTACCGGTGATCGCATTGACAGGATTTAAGGGCGGCAAAGCTAAAGAGATGGCGGACGTTCCGTTGCATGTTGATTTTTCGAACTACGCGATCGTAGAAGATGGACACCAAGCGATCATGCAATGTTTAGCTCAATACTTTTTTGTGAAGCACAGTGAATAATTCGCTAAAATCTGGTTTAGTTTCTATTATCTCTCCTGGCTACAACAGCGCACGATTTTATCCGGACGTGATTGAAAGCGTACGTGCGCAAACCTATCCAAATTGGGAATTGCTAGTCGTTATCGATGAAGGCACCAAAGATAACACCGAAGAATTAATTTCTGATTGGAACAAAAAAGATCCGCGAATTAAATTAGTGAAAGTACCACAGGGTCGCGGACTGGCACTGGCACGTAACTACGCTATGTCGGTTGCCGAAGGCCAGTACATCGCATTTTTAGATAGCGATGATATGTGGATGCCAAAGAAACTAGAACTACAAATCGATTTCATGAAGAAAAATGGCCTAGTGATCAGTTGCACCTCGTTCCGCCGTATCAGCGAAGATTTAGCAAAAACGGGACATTTAATTCCAGTACCCACTGAAATTACGTACGAAACGCTACTCGTGAATAACGTAATGGGATGTTTAACTGTTATGTTTGATCAAAGCGTAACGGGCTTACAGAAGTTTTTAGAAACAAAACATGAAGATTACTTACTCTGGCTTTCTATTTTAAAGAAGGGCCACAAAGGCGGCGGATTGAATGAAGATCTAGCACGCTATCGCATCGTGAAAAATTCCCGCTCGGCAAACAAGCTAGAAATGATCGCCTTCCGCTGGAAGATTTTAACCGAGCACCAAGGACTGAACGCTGTGGAAGCCGCGAAGTACTTGATGCTTTATGGAGTTACTTCGCTGCGGAAGTATGCGCGGTTTTAATTTTGAAATTAGCGAACTAAATCGACGCAGGATTGATCGAAACGTTCACGAGTAAATGTTTCGGCAAATTCTTTTCCACGCAATCCAATTTCGCGATCTTGAAGAACGTCATCTAATGACTGGCTCAGCAAAGATGGATCGGTCACTATTTTCTGACCGCCACCCGTCAACAATTCACCCATTCCGCCCAGACCCGAGCCGATGACCGGGACACCCATCATCATCGCTTCGTGGGCTACGCGATTCCAGCCTTCCTTAAATTGCGAGAACGTAACGACTACGTCTGATAGCTTTAGGAATGCTAGATACTCTTTACGGTTTAGATCTAAGTTTAAACATGGCAAATCCACGTCTTTGTTACCAGAGGTCACAAGTAAAATATCTTTACGGTCCTTTAAAGCTTCATAAGCTTTATCGGCCCCTTTTTTCTTTTGGGAGTTACCGATATACACGATTTTTTTATCGCCGGGATTTATCTTAGAATGCAAATTTTCCATAATCTGTGAATCCGCCACGAATTCACTCTTATCAAATCCGCAGTAGATCGTTTCAATATTTTTAAATCCAAGTTCATGAAAGTATTCACGCCAATACTTGGAAATAACAACTAGTTTGCTCACTTTGTTTTTATTCCCAATCAAACTTCGCAACGTCATGTAGTGATGAGCTTTTACCAAGGGGTGGCAGTACGCCGTATCGTAGTGGTAAGCCACCACGATTTGTTTAGGCTGCGATTCCATAAAGAATACGTGATTCATAGCACGTAAAACATAGTCTGAATCCTTAGCTTGATCTGAAATGTGCATTAAATTTTGCAGATAGCCCGGAACTTTGTGCAAGCGCCCCTGCCCTTGCGGAACCGGATTAAATTCCTGAACTTTATGGCCGGCCGCCTGGAAAGCCTCTTCCATTTCGTCTTCGAATAGATCGCCGCCGTATTTTTTGGTTGTGCTGATAATTCTTAGGATTTGGGACATATTATTTTTTAGCCTGTACGCCTTCCATCCATTTTTGATTATCTAGGTACCAGCGAATGGTTTCTTTTAAACCGATTTCAAAATTTTCATAACGGCTCTTAAAGCCGAGGACCTGCCGTGATTTAGAATCGTCAATGGCGTATCTAAAATCATGACCTTTGCGATCTTCAACGAACGAAATTAGCTGTGAATAAGACGTACCATTTGTTCTTGGCTTTAATTCATCTAAAATACTACATACAGTTTTAACAACAGCCAAATTAGTGCGCTCTGAACGGCCACCAAAACAATATGAATCACCTACTGTTCCTTGTTCTAGGGCCAGCATCACACCGCGAGAGTGATCCTCTACATGGATCCAATCACGAATGTTTTCACCTTTTCCATAGACTGGTAGTTTTTCGCCATTCAATGCACACGTGATCATTCTTGGAATTAATTTTTCAGGAAATTGACGAGGACCGTAGTTATTTGAACAATTCGTCACAATGATAGGTAGCTGATAGGTATGGTGCCAAGCTCTGGCTAAATGATCACTGGCTGCTTTGGAAGCCGAATACGGGGAATTAGGCTGATAATTAGAGTCTTCCGTGAAATACCCCTCTTTTCCTAACTGCCCAAATACTTCGTCTGTTGAGACATGAACAAATCGAGCGTTCTTTTGAATGTCCGCATTTAAAGTACCGTAGTGCGACCGAAAGGCTTCTAATAAGCCAAATGTGCCTAAAACATTCGTTCGAACAAAGGCCTCGGGTCCCGAAATCGAATTATCCACGTGTGATTCCGCTGCAAAATTAAGCACCGCGGTGATCTTATTATCCTGCAGAGTTTGGCATACTAACGCCTGATCACCAATATCCCCTTTGATAAATTGAACCTGAGATTTTTCAATTAAGTCGTTGATATTACCTAAATAGCCCGCATAGGTCAGTTTATCTAAGACGTAGACTTTATAGCCATTTTCAACCGCTAAACGGGTAAAACAGCTTCCTATAAATCCGGCACCGCCGGTAACTAAGATACTTTTTTGCATCACTCACTTATACATTTAGCCTAAGGAACCAGGCAATCACTATCTGTTTTAGCCATGAGTTAAATCCTTTGATTTATTGCCATATTTTATTATGATGACCTCCTTCGGGAGGATTTTATGATTCCAGTAATTCTGTCAGGCGGCAGCGGTACACGTTTATGGCCGGTTTCACGTTCTAGATTTCCAAAACAATTTTGTGAGCTATTTGAAGAATCACTTTTCAATTTAACACTTAAACGCGCGCAACAAATCGGAACACCTTGGGTCGTAACATCTAAAAATCTTCGCGATCTAACTTTGATGAGTATGCGACAATTTGGTTTTTCTGATCAAAACTGTATTTTCGAACCTCAAGCCAAAAACACGGCTCCAGCGATTTCTTATCTTGTGGCTTTGATGATGGCTAAAGGCATGGGAGAAGAAGTCGTCGTTATGCTTCCGGCCGATCATTTGATTGGAAACGAAGACCAATTTAAGCGCGTACTTAGCTTAGCCGAAAAAGAAGCTCATAAGGGCTGCGTAGTCACGTTAGGTATCAAACCTTCGTACGCAGAAACTGGTTATGGTTATATCGAAACAGAACCAAGCAAAAGTACCACTGAACAAGGAATTAGCGCGTTCAGCGTTAAAAAATTCCACGAAAAACCAAATGCAGAAACAGCCGAGAAATTTTTGAAAGACAAAAACTACAACTGGAATGCGGGTATTTTCGTTTTCAAAATTTCGGCAATGGCAAAGCTGTTAGAAACTCATCAACCAGAAATGTGGACAAACTCAAAGCAAGTCCAGCTTGATCAGTTCAATATTGAATCCATTTTCGAACACTATCGCAACATTAGTATCGACTACGCCATTATGGAAAAATTAGATTCATCTAATTTAAAGTGTATCCCGTGTGATATCGACTGGAGCGACGTTGGCTCTTGGGATGCGGTTGCGAAAATTCTAGAGTTCACTCAAAGTCCGACTAAAAAAATCGAAGTGAAAGCAAAAAATAATTACATCCACCCGCTTAAAGACAAAACATACGCATTGGTTGATGTAAACGACATCGTAGTCGTAGACACAAAAGATGCCCTGTTAATTGCTAAAAAAGGCAGTTCTCAGGACGTTAAAGAAGTAGTGGATAAATTAAAAATCGCTAGCCCAAGCGTAGCGCAAGAGCACGTTTTTGAAAATCGCCCGTGGGGACGCTTTGAAGTTCTTCGTGATGAAAATCATTATAAATCAAAAGTCATTCATGTATTACCAAAAGCGCAGATTTCCTACCAATCCCACGCTAAACGTGAAGAACATTGGTTTATCACTCGAGGTGACGGTGAAGTAATTTTAGATGATAAAACGATAAAAGTGAGCTCTGGCTCATACGTAAAAATTCCTCTTGGAGCAAAACATAGAATTCGCAATACAGGAAATGAAACTATCGAGTTTATTGAAGTTCAAATGGGAACATACTTTGGCGAAGACGATATCGTTAGATATCAAGACGATTACAAAAGGCACTAAAACACATGCAGATTCTACAGGATATAGCGACTGAATATAGGGAAGCGTGGCGTTTTCGCTACGTAATCAAGAGTTTCGTATCTACTAAATTAAAACAACGTTATAGACGAAGCTTTCTGGGCTATTTTTGGACTATTTTAGCCCCTTTCATGCATTACGCGATTATTGGTTTTGTGATGAGTCATATTAGTCGCTCGTCAATGCCAAACTATTTTGTATATATGTTTTCCGGAAGCGTATTTTTTAGCGTTATTGCGGGGGTCATTAACGGTTCGCCTATGTACCTACTAGCAAATGAACATTTTATTAAAAAGATTTACCTCCCTAAAATAATTTTTGTGCTAAATACAGTTACGCTAGAGTTCGTTAACTTCGGTTTAACAGCACTATCTCTAGTTTTATTAGGCATCGTGACTAAATTAATTCATTTTTCGATGGCGTTCTTCTATTTACCAATCCCGATTTTATTTGGGATGTTACTCTTAACGGGACTTGGTTGCATAATTGCGATTGCGGCAGTTTATTTTAGAGATTTAATTCATATTTTACCTGCCATTATGCAAGCTGCGTTCTTTTTAACTCCGATTCTATATTCTATAGATATGATTCCTGTAGAATATCATAAGTTCATTTATATCAACCCTATTTATTATTTGATAGAATGCTTTAGAATGCCGATAGTACATGCTGAAGTTCCCCCTCTTTCCTATACTCTCGCGTTAGTTGGAATTTCTATTTTTACATTTATGCTAGGAATGGTCTTGTTGAAAAAGTATGACAATAAAATTGTCTTTAGGTTGTAATTATGGCTGGCGAAACGTTTATAAGATTTGAAAATGTTGGTTTAACTTATGATTTGTACTTAGATAAAACTAACAATTTAAAAGAATATCTAATTAACAAGCTGACCAAACGGCGGCCGGTCGCAAAATCGATGGAAAAGGTCGAAGCTTTGAAGAATATAAATATTGAATTCAAACAAGGCGAACGAATCGGCATCATTGGCCGTAATGGTGCTGGTAAAAGTACAATGCTAAAAGTAATTTCCGGCATCTATAAACCAACTGCAGGCCGCCTGGTTGTCAATGGCACTATTCAACCCCTGATAGAAATCGGTGCCGGTTTTGACCCGGAGTTTACCGGCCGAGAGAATATTTATTTAAATGGTTACATGCTTGGCTTCTCAAAAGAACAAATCAAACGCAAGGAAGCCGAAATTATTGAGTTTGCGGAACTTGGTGAATTTATCGATGTTCCCGTAAAATACTATAGTTCGGGTATGTCCGTGCGCTTAGCGTTTACGATTGCGACAAGTATCGAGCCGGAAATTCTCGCTTTTGACGAAATGCTCGCTGCCGGAGATATTGAATTTTTGAATAAAGCGAAGGCGCGTATGGACGAGTTAATCAACAAAGCAAAAATGCTGATTCTTGTGTCCCATGATCTTTCGATGATCAGTGCTCTTTGCACAAAGGTCCTCGTGGTTCATCAAGGTCAAATTTGTTTTATCGGCACTTCCGAAGAGGCGATCCAATACTACATTAACCGTGGTTACAATACGTAATATGGAAAATTCACTATTTGATTCTTACCTCAAAAAATTCGGGCGTTATCCTGATCCAATAGATACTGAGGAACTTATTTTAGGCAACTTTCCCCAAGGATACCGGACGACGTCAACGCTGAAGTCTGTTCCCAATCAGTCTTTATTTATCGATGTGACTCACACTGTTCACTATACGTTTAATTCTGGCATTCAACGCGTCGTTAGAACGTTAGTTACGGCGATGAAAAACAACGGCGCCAGTTTTGAACTTATAAAGTTTGATCTTGATGGTCAGCCCATTTTATTAACTCCACATGAAGTCGATAAGTTCTATAACTGGGATAAGCATATTCACTCAGCGAGCACGGCACGTCTGAATGCTTTAGACTCTGCGGCCCGAACCATCGGTCCAATTATTAGAGGGCTTGTGCCCGACTCGGTATGGAATTTCGCGAAGAAATTTTATTTTCGTTTTAAAGCCCGCTTAAGCGCTCAATCCGGTGTACTTGCATCGTCTACCAGTACCGAGGTTCTTGATCTGCGAAATAAAAAATTGTTACTTCCAGAGGTTGTAACTGAAACTGAACGCATAAATGCGGTGACCGTATTATCGAAATACTACAATGTGTCCGTATCGACTGTCTTATACGACCTTATTCCCGTTACCCATCCTGAATATTGTACTGTCGGTTATGATTTTGTACATTACCTAAGAATTTTCCGATCAATAGATAAAGTATTTTCAATTTCGAAACATTCAGAAAATGAACTTAATCGGATTATGCATATTGTGCCGCGCGAAGTAAAATCGCCACTCAAACTCGAAACAATATATTTAGGTGGCGACTTTGATTTTGTAAAAAATGCTCCCGTTGTTCCCGTTTCTGATAAGAAAACAATACTCATGGTTGCCCGGTTTGAACCAAGAAAAAATATTCGTCGAGTCCTCGTGGCCATCAAACGACTTTTCGAAGAATCGCAAGAGTTTAAATTTGTTTTAGTCGGCAACCCAGGTTGGCTGCAGGAGAATATTCTAGCTGATTTGGATATGCTAAAGTCTAAGGGCTACGACATCGAATACCATATGCGTATTCCTGATGCGGACTTAATCGTGTGGTATCAAAAGGCCCATTTTACTGTGTTCTGCAGTATCACAGAGGGGTTTGGCTTGCCTATTATAGAATCCGTGTTGATGGGAAAACCTTGCATTACCACTAATAACGGTTCACAAGCAGAAGTTGGAAATCTGATTGGCGGTTGTGACTTGGTAGATCCTTTCGATACTGATGATATCTATAATAAAATTAAACGAATGCTAACAGATGAAGGTCATTACCAAGCCAAAGTTCTGCAAACTAAGTCTGCGAAATGGCCTAGTTGGGCAGATTATGCAAGACAGGTACAGACTTCTTTAGATTCGAAATCAATATGAAATATTTTTTAGATATTACACCGGCAATTGTTAACAAAACCGCGATTCACAATATTATAAAAGACACTGTTGAAAACATTCCAGAATCTAAAAATCAACTTCTACTTCTAGGAAAATCGTACTCATATTCTGGATCTTTTGAATCTGGCCTGCCCCGCCTTATGAGATGGGCGCTGGAAGCTCCACGTCTTTTTATTCTTATACGAAGACTGCTTATGCCCTTTTTACCAGCTGACAATCGCCCTATTTTTTTATTTGATCCTCTTTATCTCCTTTTCTATAAACCTCTAACCCAATCAAAAATTATGGTACTTGATTTAACTCCGGTTACCCGACCGGAATGGCACGGTAGCAATGTGGCTAGGCTATACAAAGAAGCGTTTCGAGAAATAAAAAAATCGAATTTAGAATGTCATTCTATTAGCGAAAGTACCCGCGAAGATTTAAGAACGATTTTAAAGATAAAAGAAGAGAAAAATCGACTTCTCTATATTTACGCGCATAAAAAATTTCAGGCCCATGAAAAGCCAGTTTTTTCTAAGCAGATTCTATTTGTCGGCAGTTTTGAGCCGAGAAAAAATTTAACGGGCCTAATTGACGGATTTCAAAAGTCTAATTTAGGACAAGACGGTTATTTGCTAAATATTGTAGGAGCCGCCACCACCCACTACGAAAACGTAAAAGCCAGTTTTTTGAACGATAAAAGCATAGTGTTTCATGGATACCTTTCCGATAAAGACCTCTACAGTGTCTATCAAAATGCACAGGTATTTGCTTACCCTTCACACTGGGAAGGTTTTGGTGTTCCGTTACTAGAAGCTATGAACATGAAGATAGCCTGTTTCGCTTCCAAGACTAGCGCATGTCCAGAAGTTGGCGGTCCCAACATGAAATATGTCGACCCTACGAATACGTCCGAAATCGCAGAAACCCTTAAGTCCATTTGCCAAATGACTAATGATGAATATATTAAGTACACGGAGACAACCTGGCAACATGGTCAAAAATTTTCATTCGAAAAGTATATTCAAACGCTTAGGAACGCGTTACAATAATTAGTATGAGTATTTACGCGAAAATTTCGTCAAAAGTCTTAATGGTTGTTATGCAGCCAGGGAGATTACTTTTCCCAAAGGGGTCTGCGAATTCCGTAAAGACTCTGGACTCATTTTCTGTGGAGTATTTGCTAGTCGTTCAGGAGCAAGCACGTGTCGAGTTAACGTCAGTACCCCCAATTTACAGAAAAAATGCTCTACTGAGCATTATTCTACTTCCTGTTTTTATAATACGTGGTCTCTTTTTATTTTCTCGCCTTCTTATTGTGAATCAAATAATTAATTCGTACCTGAACTCACATCGGCTGAAAGAGCTCCTTCTAAAGAAATATGAAAATATCAATTCTTAAACCTGACCATTTAGGTGACTTGATATTATCGGCTCCCGCTATTAATAAATTGACGTCGCTAGGCCACGACATCACTCTTATTATTAGCAAAAATGCTGACTTTTTAGCTCGTTATCTTTTTCCAAATGCTAAGATTAAATATGCGACGTTTTCTCATCTTTCTAGAACGAATGAGGTAAATGACCTTAACTCCGTATTTGAAGCTATCGATGAAACGGAAATGTTTGTTTCTCTAAGACGAGACCCGCAGATTGAAGAGCTGATTTTTAGTAAAATTAATAAACGGAATTCGTTGTTAATTGAAAACTCATTAACTACTCACGAAACTCTTTTGCAAGCTAATTGCATAAAACCATTATCTGGCACTTACTTACCTGTGGATTTCTTCGCAACTTATAATAATCAAATTAAACCTTGGCCAAAGCACATACGTAAAGTCGGCTTTGTGATTTCAGCAGGCTTTTTTAACAACTCTTTACCTGTTATTCGTTGGTACGAATTTGCGAAATATATCATTGAGACATTTGATGCAGAAATTTCGATTATTGGTGGGCCAAATGAACGTAACGATTCTATAGTTTTAAAAAGCCTAATCGGCAAAGCTAGCCTGATCGAAGGAGCCAAGGACATAGATCAATTCCTGATTAAAGTTTCTCCGCTAGATCTTATTATAGCTACTGATTCTGGATCGGCACATATGTGTAGCTTGTCGGGTGTACCGATACTTTCATTATTCGGAGCGAGTCCGCATGAGCGATATCAGCCGATAGGACGCTATAATAAAGTCATACGACACGTTTTTAACTGCTCACCTTGCCCACAATTTGAGGTACAAAAAGTTAACCGATGCATCTCAAAAGAATGTTTAAATAGTATAGTTGTTAAAGACATTGAAAAAAGTATTTTAAATACTCCCTAAATCAATCGGAGAGTTTGGGAGATATCCTGAACCAGTCAAAAGCAAGGCTCACACCTTCCTTTTCGTCCATTAAACTTTTAAAAACTACCTTATTTCCGCGCTCTTTAAGTAAACCTTGGTCAACTGAAGCACTAATTAATTTTTCGTCCACCCAACTATAAGGAATGTCCCTGCCATTAAGTTCTATTTTTAAGCTTTTCTTAACGTCTTCATTAATCCAATTAAATAATTTTACATCAATGAGATATTTTTCAGGGAGTACCTTCAAATCAAACACTAGGGCCCCATCAATTTCATTTTTCCAGCAGAATGAACCAATATTAAAATAATTCGGAATCCATTCAATTGAACGCCACCCTACACCAGGAACTGGAACGTCTAAGCCCCAGTATCCACCAAAGTCATAACTATAATAATTTTCTTTAGGTTCCCGTAGAAATGAACATTCAGAATCGTAATCGCACTTAAAAACTCCCGAAAAGCGTTTTTTTAAATCTTCCGATGGCACCTGAGGCCCTTGAGCCATGACCGTCACAAACTGATCATCAACATTAATTTTAAGTATGTGTGATTCTGACTTATTTATTTTTTTTTCACTCGAAGTCCCTTTACCGACCATCCAAGAAGCTTCACTTTCAGAGCACGATCCCAAACTTGTGTTCGCTCTAGCAACAAAAGAACTCCATTTATTTTCGGGCACTATACATACGTCAACGACCACATCCTGCCCATATATATATGAAAGCGCACCCTGTAGAAGCGGCGACTTCAGCATCCAGACATCATTCAATTTTCCAGTTTCGTCTAGAATGATTATATTTTTAACTTTAGATACATCGGGAATTGCTTTTACCGTTCGAGACAGCACATGCGCCTGATAATTGTATATATTTATATAATGCTGAAATTGCTGATACTGATTCGCCATCCCCAAAACGGAAGTGAATGTAAAAAGTATCAAAATTAAACCTCTTGAAAAATGAAAAACTGCAAAAACAAGGCTACCAACGCACAATGCAGCACCTAAAGCCGCAAATAAATAAATTCTTTGAGTTAAAATAATATGGCTATTTGAAAATATGTAAGGCAAATAACCTAGACCGCTCATTATAAAACCCAAAGCTGATAACTTATAATAACTTTTTCTACTAACCTCAGAAACGCTATTTCTAAAGAAATATCCTGCGATCAAAACTAAAAATGCGAGCAAAGAAAAGTATAGCGAAAACTCTTTAAATATATTTAATAATTTAATTGCCGATTCGTACCAGCCATGTACGTATATACGAAAGGTACCGATGGAAAAAACTTTTCCAAATGTCGAAACAAAAATATTGTAAAGGGTATTATTGCCAGCCAAAACGGCTCCCTGATAAGCTCCATTTTTATTCACATTTAATAACAAATTTAAAACCAGTGCTACTCCGGCCAAAACCCAAAGAAATAAAAATATATTTTTTTTAAAAAAGTCTGTCTTCCAATTTTTGAAATCGAACAAAAGTGTCACAAAAAATGGAAATGGAACTAAAAATAGAGACGCTTCATACATCAGGCAGGCTGAAATCAACGCCAAAATAGCTCCCATAAATAAAAGCCAGCTAGCCTTTTTATCTATTTTAGCACAGGATAAATGATGAAGAAGCAAAGCTACACACATCAAAGCTAACGCCACATTTATATGCAGAGAACGAAAACTAAGCTGCATTGTATCTGCCGGATATAAAATAAAAAGCGTCCCGCACATTAAAGAGAACAGAATATTTTTTGTCCTAATGTGACAAATCTTCGCCAAGCTAACGCCTTTTATAAAAATCGACAGAATCGCAATTAGATGCCAATAAAAGAAAGAGTTCGGGTTTAACTTAAACGCAACGGCGTGAGGAAAAATCGTCAAAGGTCTCAAGTAGTGCGCAGCCAAAGGAGACGATGAGTCCGCAATAAAGAAAACTCCATTGTGGACGAAAGAACCTAAGGTTCCCCATTCCTCTAAAACTCCACCTAAGTGAAACCCGAATGGCATCCATACAAGAGCTACGAGAAATGCGAAGAATGCGGTTAGAACTAAATTTACGTTTTTGATTGTATTAGCCATTTTGAGTGAGACTTCTGATATAGGCTCCGTAATCGGAGTTTTTTAGCTGTTCACCTTTTGCCTGCATTTTTTCGTAGGTAATAAAGCCCTTTCTCCATGCTATTTCTTCTAAACAGGCAATTTTATATCCTTGCCGCTTTTCAATTGTTTGGACGAAATGTGATGCGTCCAAAAGAGAATCATGAGTTCCCGTGTCTAGCCAAGCGAATCCCCTGCCCAGCAACTTTACGTTTAATTTATCCCGTTTTAAATACTCGCGGTTAAGTTCCGTAATTTCCAATTCTCCACGCGCCGATGGCTTTAGTGTTTTTGCAATATTCACTACCTGATTGTCATAAAAATATAATCCAGTAATGGCATATTTAGACTTAGGTATTTTAGGTTTTTCTTCTATGGAAACAACCTTACCTTTTTCGTCAAACTCGACGACCCCAAAACTGGACGCATCCTTAACCGCATAACCAAAAACAATTGCCCCATCTTTCAGATCTCGACATTGCTCAAGCGTCGGCCCGAAACCCTGACCATAAAACAAATTATCCCCTAAAACCAAACACGAAGGCTCATTTCCAATAAAGTCTTCTGCTAAAATAAATGCTTGCGCTAGGCCATCAGGTGACGGTTGAACACAGTAGGACAAATTAATCCCCCATTGGTTTCCGTCTCCTAACAAGTCTTTAAAAAGGTGAATATCTTTTGGGGTACTTATCAAAAGAACATCTTTAATTCCAGCCAGCATCAAAACGCTAAGTGGATAATAGATCATTGGCTTGTCATAAATCGGTAGGAGCTGTTTACAAATAGCCTTAGTGCTCGGTTGCAAACGTGTACCGCTTCCACCAGCCAAAATTATCCCTTTCATTTCATGTCCTTTTTATTAGTGCTATTTAGATCCTGATTTCATTCACTTACATATAGAAAATCAAACTTAATTGCACTGATTGCCATCGAATTGACTGGTTGCGCAATTACTTTGAATTTAGAGACATTTCCGTTCACTAAACGGTTTGCAAATTGTTTTTAAATGTATTCTATATTATTTCTTTTCATATAAATTATGACTTATTTCGAGGGGACTACTTGATTCAAATCAACAATCTAAAACAGCACAACGAACCTTTTTTTGCTCAATACGAAGCAAAATTTCAGTCCTTCTTAAGGAATGGTTACTATATCTTAGGTGATGAGGTTAGATCCTTCGAAACCGCTTTTTCAAATTATATCGGGACACAACACTGTATTTCTGTCGCTAATGGTACAGATGCCATTGAGCTTACGGTAAGGGCGCTACAGTTGCCTCAAGGTTCCGAAGTGATAACGGCTGCAAATGCAGCCATGTACTCCACTATTTCGATTCTTAATTCTGGCCTTAAACCAAAATTTGTTGATATCTCTGCAGACGGATACAACTTAGATATTGAAAAAGTTTTAGCAGCACTTACAGCAACGACCAAGGCGGTTATATTCACGCACCTTTATGGCCGCGGTACGAATTTAGACTCTTTAAAAAAAGAACTATCTAAAAAGAAAGTATTCCTTATTGAAGATTGCGCTCAAGCTCATGGTTGCCGCATAGGTGATAAAAAAATGGGTTCTTTTGGCGACATTGCTACTTTTTCATTTTATCCCACAAAAAATTTGGGTGCACTTGGCGATGGCGGTGCAATCACTACTAACAACTCAAAACTTTTTCAAAATGTAATTGAACTCCGTCAATATGGCTGGGGCAAAAAATATCATTTAAAAGAAATGGTTGGACGCAATAGTCGTTTAGATGAATTGCAAGCCGCCTTCCTAAACACAAAACTGCCACATTTAGACAAGTTCAACGCCCGCAGAATTGAAATTGCAGAAACTTATCTTAAGGGAATAACTAACAGCAAATTACTTATTAGAAAATGGAACAATGATGGCTCTTATGTTGCACATCTCTTTCCTGTAGAAGTCAAAGACCCTGCCCTGCGCCCATTGCTTGCCGCTTATTTAGGGGAAAATAAAATTGGATGCGATATACATTATCCAGTACCAGATTATAAACAAACGCCGATAAAAACCTTGTTTGAATCTACACGCCTGGAAAATACAGAGGATAGATGCAACAAAGTCCTTACTATTCCATGTTATCCCGAACTTGAAAACGAAAATGTAAAGTATATCATCGAGAAGATAAACAAATGGTAGAAACCACGTTTTCAATTGTTATTCCGATATACAATAACCAAGAGTTTATTGAAGAACTTATGGTCGGATGTGCAAGTCTAGCGCAAGCGCTAAGCAAACCGTCAGAATTCATTTTCGTAGTCGACGGCAGTCCCGATAACAGCTTAGCGTTACTTAAAGCCGCTCTCCCAAAGGTTAGTTTTAATTCTACGTTAATTACTCTTTCCAGAAACTTTGGTTCTTTCTCTGCCATCCGCACTGGATTACAGCATGCTAAGGGTAGATATTTATTCTTCATGGCTGCTGACCTACAAGAACCACCGTCGTTTATTTTAGAAGCTGCCTTAATACTAGAGGGTAATCAAACAGATGTTGTAATTGGAAAACGTAAGGATCGAAGTGACGGTTTTTTAAATGATTTGGCTTCAAATATTTTTTGGAATTTTTACCGAAGAATTATTCCAAACGTACCTTCAGGTGGTGTTGATATTTTTGCGTGCACACGACAAGTTCGTGACGCGCTACTTGAACTCAACGAAAGCAATACGTCGTTGATTGGGCAACTTTATTGGATCGGTTTTCGAAAAACTGATTTGGAGTACTCCAGAAACCCCAGAAAATATGGGCAATCGGGTTGGACATTTAAGAAAAAGGTTAAATATCTAAAGGATAGCATTTTTAATTTCACAGACTATCCATTGAAACTTCTTTTCAGCTTAGGATTCTTAGGTTGTGTCGTTTCTACTATGCTTGGAATAACTTTAGTTTACCTACGACTCACGGATGTAGTCGTGGTTCCCGGTTATGTCGCGATTATGATCACAATTATGTTTTTTGGATCGCTTAACTTAGTCGCCGTCGGCATCGTTGGCGAATACCTACACAGAACATTTGAAAATACCAAACAACGATCCCAATCTATTGTCCACGAACTTTTAACTTTTCCAAAGGTATAAACTTATGACAACGCCTTTTTTTAAACACCATAATGCACTTGTTGAATCCGATAAAATTGGAAAAAATACGCGCGTATGGGCATTTGCTCATATATTGCCAGGAGCAGTGATTGGCGAAGATTGCAATATTTGCGATGGTGTTTTTATAGAGAACGATGTTCTAATAGGCAACCGGGTTACAATTAAATGCGGAGTGCAAGTTTGGGATGGTATTACAATCGGGGATGACGTCTTTGTTGGACCAAATGCAACGTTTACTAATGACCTTTTCCCTAGAAGTCGAAAATACCCCAAAGAGTTCTTAAAAACTGTTCTTAAAAACCACTGTTCAATTGGAGCCAACGCTACAATTCTCCCGGGTATAACCATCGGTGAATTTGCTATGGTAGGAGCAGGGGCCGTGGTAACTAGAGATGTACCAGCAAATTCTGTCGTCGTTGGCAATCCCGCCCGTATTGTAAGTCGCATATCCCCGTCGTCTCTCTCTGATAAGGATACAAAGACTATATTTGAACATAAAAAACATGGCGACAACCGTGGGAATCTGTTTGTCGGAGAGTTTTTGAAAGATATTCCTTTTCAGCCGAAGCGATTCTTTGCAATTAATAATGTCCCTAGTAACCACAACGTTCGGGGAGAACACGCTCACATTAAATGTAAGCAATATTTAATATGCATGGCCGGCGAAATTGAAGTGCTTTTAGACGATGGCCAAACTCAAGAAAAACATACTCTGAACTCAATTGGCCAAGGATTGTATATAGCGCCTAGAATTTGGGGAGTTCAGATCTTTAAAACGGAATCTTCTGTACTTTTGGTTTTTGCTTCTGAATATTTTGATGAATTAGATTATATTCGGGACTATCAAGAGTTTAAATCCTTAACTGAAAACAGTGTTAAATCATGATTTCTTCCTTTGTTTTCGGCATGTGGGTAATTTATATTTTTGCAGCCATTACCGCTTTTGCGGGAACATTTTTAGCTGCACCCATATCTAAAAATTTTCTTTTAGACAAAAAAATTGAACTTCTTCTTGGTTATTTTTTTGGACTAGCATTTTTTGTTGCTTTGTGGAGAGTGGGAGACTTCGTATTTCAGTCTTCCAAAATAGGTCTTATATTTGCGATCATACCAGTTATTGGCCTAGCTATAAAACAGTTTATTTATTACTCTAAATTGCTCAATTCCCAGAGGTTTTGGATACTACTTTTAATCTTTTTGGCTATAGCTATCCAGATACTTTGCACAACATTTTGGGCAAGAGAAGTATTCTCTGACGTATATTCAACTCTCGGATCGGGCCATAGCCCGAGATACGGGAATATCTCAATTCACGGTATTGAAATAGATCGCGTCCCAGTTTACGGAATAAATTATTTACAGTCCCTTTTATCAATGCTGCCAATGAGTATTGGTGGAAACTCACCACTAGTTTATTTAAGCGTTTGGTTAGGCTTTTCTTTGTTTGTATTAAGTCTACTAAGCTTTTTCATTTTAAGGACTGTCGGCCTGCCTTTTTTCTATGCAGCTGCTGGTGTGATTTTAGTGAATTTCGGAAACACAGCCCTTTCTATAAATCAATATTTAGTTATGGATACTGGAAGCCCATTTTTTTTGGCCGGCTATTCCGACACAATACATTCTATTGGAGTTCTATTTTCAATCATAGCTGTCTTACTTAAAACCACGTTCCATGATAAATCGATTTATTCCAGAATAGACAAAGTCAAATTGACCTTTGGGTTAGGGTTTCTATTCTACCTAAATACTATTTTAGCTCCCCAAAATATCATAGTAACTTCGGCACTATTTGGAATACTCTTTTTAAGAATTTTTATTGCAAAAGTTTCAAACAAAAGGGGAACTTTTTTTCTTCAACTTGGAGTTTTTTCTCTATCCTTGCTAATAGGCACTTTTTCCGGTGGATTCCTAACTCCAATTAAGAATCAAGATCCAACTGATTTACCGAGTATAAACAGGCTGCAAATTAGTGCCTTTACCCCTACATTTTCGCCTTCAATGCCATACCACCTAGGCAGTTATCACAATTGGCAAATGCCTAAAAGCGATGATGTGTTTGTGAAAGCTACCGGCTCAAGTTTAGATAAAGTACTTCTTTTTTCAAGCCTCCTTTTTGAATCTGCTTACGTTTTGTTTTTTCCTATCTTAGGAATAGTTCTCGCATTTTTTTTCAAGAAAAGATCTCTAGAAGTAAGACTACTTTTCCTAATGGCCTTGCTAACTCTCTTGGTAGGCTTCGTCTTAGTTTGGCCGATTCAAATTTATGGATCAAAGTGGGCCCAGACACGTTTCTTCATTCCTGGTATATACTTCTCGCAGCTTTGCTTATGTGCTGGATTATATTTTTCGATTCAAAAACTAAAACCCTTGCTCAGTAAATTCGTTTTTGTGTTTGCGATTGTATTTATATGTTATGGCCCAACAAAAAACTTTCTAGCCATAGTTACTGAAAATTTTAATAGTTCGTTCGAGTTTCAAAGACGACTTGAGTCACTTGTTAATTATTCAAAAATCCAAAAGCCCAATTGAAAGGTATATATGACTTCAGTTCCAACCGATTTATCTATCGTTTTACCTTGTTACAACGAAAAAGAAAACCTGTCTTCCCTAATATATTCTTATAAAAAAGTTATGGGAGATCGACAAAATATAGAAGTTATTTTTGTAGATAATGGTTCTTCTGATGGAACAGGCAACGAAATAACTACAATTCTTGCTAAAATTAATGATCCAAGATTAAAGACGACTAGAGTCGAGATAAACAAAGGTTATGGTTTTGGTATCTTAAGTGGTTTAAAAGTGTCTACTGGACACTTTTTAGCTTGGTCGCATGCAGATCAACAATGTTCGCCTGAAGATGTTTTTCGAGTCTATGACTCTTTAATGGCGTCGAAAAAACCCAGCCATTCTTTCGGAAAAGGACATAGAACTAACGATAGAGGACGCGCTGCTTTTTTGACATTGACTCAGGAGTTTTTAACTAGACTGATTCTCGGTGAAAAAATGATAGAAATTAACGCTCAACCAAAAGTTTTTCCAAGAACACTTAATACTAGTTTTAACATGCCTCCAAACGGCTATGAACTTGATATTTATGCCTACTATAAAGCTCTCACGAATAAATTTGATATAGTTTCGACAAACGTTATATTTCATGATCGAAGACATGGAAAATCTAAATGGTCGTTTTCTCTATTTTCAAAGATCAAACAAATAATTAAAAATTTTAACTACCTAATTTTTTTAAGACTCAACAGAAAGAATCTATAATGATATACTGTCAACATAGAGTTAACGATATACAGGCACTTAACTCAGTCCCCGAAGAGATCGGAGTTGAGTTTGACATACGTGATTCAAATCGACAAATAATAATGAGTCACGATCCATTTTCCAATGGAGAGCTATTTGAGAACTACGCAATGCATGTAAAATCGAGGTTCTTAATAGTAAATGTCAAATCAGAAGGCGTTGAACAAGCCGCACTTCAAGTATTGAAAAAGAATATGATTTCCAATTATTTTTTTTTAGATCTTAGTTTCCCAGCCTTGGTTAAGCTATCACAACAGGGTGAAAAAAACTTAAGCGCCCGGTTTAGTAAATACGAACCTGTAGAATACGTAAAAAAAATGGCACCTTTGGTAACATGGGTTTGGGCGGATTTTTTTGAAAAGGAAGGCATTTCTCAGGACCAAATAAAGCTATTTCATGATCTTGGGCTGAAGGTTTGCCTTGTTTCGCCAGAACTCCTAAAAGAAAACTCAATAGCGGACATAAAACCTTACGCGTTATCACTTTTACAGGAGGCGCCCGATATGGTCTGCACGAAACGCCCCGATGTTTGGAAAGAGTATTTTAGTTAATTTTTGGTTTTTCCCATATAGCGATAATATTTTTTCCAAAAGCATTTATGGTCATACGATCTATAACCTTAGAAATCGGAACAACAGCTTTGTCCCAGAACATAATTTGCTTTAAATTAGGTTGAGACTGTTTTAAAAACCACTTATTTCCCAAAGACAGAACGAAACCAGCAGAATCAAAATATTTAATATGAAGTAACTTGGAATCTGCAGGAGTCAGCTCCTTTAAAGTTCCATGGCTGTATCTTCTATAGTGACCAATCGCCTTATCAAATTCATTGTACAAAAACTGCAGTGCAGGTGCCAAGACGACTATTTTTCCACCTGGATTAAGCTTATTATAAGCCAATTCCAACTCGCGTTGATCATCTTGGATATGCTCCAAAACATCTAGATAGAGTATGGTATCAAACTTTTCTGTTTCAGGAACATCTTTCATATAACCCGTTTTAACTTCAATTTTCCCTTTAGCAATATCATCAGCGTATTTATTTTTAAGTATTTTTCCAAATCCAGCATCAGGTTCCATACAGGTCCACTTTGTCACCGCCGGATTTATTACCCATGGGATAAATGCACCAATACCCGTTCCGATTTCTAACACCTTACCGGAAACATGATCTTTAAATTGGGATGTAATATAGGATTTCCAATTTAAGGCTTTCTCAAAAAGTTCTAATTCCGCACCCGAATACTGAAATCCACTTTCTTGCATATAAACTCCTATCACCTAAATTAATTGATCTAATAGCCAAGAATGTAACTTGGAATTAGTAGCCACTATTTCTCCAGACAAACTGCCCGCATCTTGCCCGTTGAACTTTGTAATTGATCCGCCGGCTTCTTTCAAAATTAGTATACCAGCGGCCGTATCCCACTCGTCTAAACCTCGTTCCCAGTACCCATCAATTCGGCCCGCAGCCACATAAGCTAAATCCAATGCGGCTGTTCCACTTCGACGTACGCCCAAGGTACCTTCGGAAATTTTTCTAAATGATGAGTATGCATGATCTGCAAATCCCAATCTGGCGGCCGCAAAACCGCTAGAAAATAAAGCTACTTGAGGGTTCGAAACATTTGAAACTTTCATTCTATTTCCATTAATAAATGCACCCTGCTCAAAACCCGCAGCGAACATTTCTTGTCTGACCGGGTCCCAGGTTAAGCCTAGTATAGCCGTCCAGACTCCATTCACTTTCATCAATAGACAAACCGTCGAACAAAAGAAAGGATACGCACGAAAGTAATTTTTTGTTCCATCGATTGGGTCAATCAACCAAAATGCGTCTATGTCTTTTATTGTGGTTTCTATAGATGCTTTTGCGCCCGATTGACTCTCTTCACCCAGGATAACTTCACCGGGAAAAAATTTTCGAATTCTTTCTGCAATAAAGGTCTCAACTTCTTTATCAAAGCGAGTCACTAAATCGCGCACCGAGGATTTCGTTCCTAACTGAAGAAAATCTTCTCGATTCTCGTCAGTCCCCGGATTGGCAGAAAAGCCTTGCATAATAAGAGGCGTGGAATCTCTTAATATCTCGGAAACTATTTTAAGGCGTTTTTGTATCTCTTGGCCAACGAGCATATTATTTACTACGCTGGTCTAATTTTTTGGAAAAATAACTCCAAAATTCATACTCTTGATATTCCTCTGGGGTCCCAAGATGAATGTAATTGTCCAGGGCAAAAGCAGAAACTTTTTTACCCGAATTAACCAAATGCTTTAGGAAATGATCGGCACACATTTCGTTTTTTTGATCAAAAGGAGTCGCTTCTAAATCCTTAAAAACGTTACCGTCCTTAAACCAAAATAATCCGGCCAATCCCAAATCGGCTTCGGATGATTTTGATTTTATATGGACGTCGGTAATCTGGGTTCCAAGAGCCGAAACAAACGTGTGATGGGAGGATAACTTGTTTTGCAACAACGACGGTGTGAACGTAAAAATAATAGCATCTGGGTTTTGAGCATCAATAGTTGTCTGAAGACGTTTGAAGTCAATTAAGCCTAAAGCATCACATGAAGTTAATAAGAAGTTTTTTTGTTGAGTTAAGTAATCTCGAGAGCGCAGCAGAGTTTCAAATTGTGACTTAGTTTGTTCACCTAAGTTAATGACTTTAAATTGATCAGAAAGATTGCCCATTTTTTGAGCCACGTTATCTACTGTAAGTATCGTCACCCCGGTATTCGGAACCATGTTTTTAGAAACAAATTTGAACATAGGCTCACCATCAACCGGAAGCAACGCTTTGGGAGCATCACCTAAAGACTTCATTCGTGAACCCAGGCCACCCATGCAGCAAATGTTTCTAATATTAAATGTTTCTATTTTATTTTTAACCGAGACCCTTAGATTTCTAAAAAAACGCATCCATCGATTAAAATCACCTAATTGCGAAGGCAGACCCCAATGAATAAAGAAATCAACATCAACCATCTTGATGGTCTTTCCCTCACCAATGAGCTCGTTAAAAGATATGCTAGGAAAGAACTCTCCCGCTACGCGCTTTTCGGCAGCGACCATTTTCTTGAACGCGTTCAACATTTCACTTCCTTTTCGGAAATAAAATACGCCAACGGATAAGGGTTCGTTCATCCAATCATCGGTAAACGATTTCTTTTCTTGAATGACATCAAGAGTTTTAGGATTGCTTTGAGATGGCTTGCAAAACGCTGAAAAATTATCTTTTACCAAATGAGGATGAAACTTCTGTCGTGTGAAGACAATGCCATCCGCATCTAGTTCCGGTCGAATATTCTTTTCATAATCCCAGGTCCAAAAAATATCGCAATAAGAAACAAAATAAGCTTCGTCTTGAGGAAGATATTTTTCCGCTCTTAATATGGAAAAAACGGGACCATCTTTGTGGGCATCAACCGCGCACGGAACAACGTCAGGAAACGATTTTAAATATTTTAGTTCTGCTTCGGTCACTAAATCAGGAGAGTAAATTATGTATTTCGTTACGTCGGAAGGAAATGCATCCATTACGTGTTTTATCATAGGCTTGCCATCGATTTCGATAAATGGCTTGTACGTATCAAATCCCGCCTTTCTAAAGCGGGATCCCGTGCCGACCATAGGAACTATTAAATTTACTTTAGTTGGCATCATACAGTTGGGGAGCTCTCTAGCACTTGTTTAAGTGTTTGAACTTTACCACTAATTTCCTGTAACGTCGGAGCTTTTACAATCGACCAACCAGCAAAAATTTGAGCGCCAGCATTTTTACATAGCTTAGCAGTTTCAAAGTTTAAACCGCCATCACACTCGATCAAGAAATCGCGTCCCAATTCCATCACAAAATCATGAAGCGCTGAAATTCGACCTAAAGTATTGAATTGGAAAATCTGACCGCCGTAACCAATTGGTACACCCATTACAACTGACCAATCAAGTTCAGCATCATGAATGATCTGCTTCAAGTTAGAATCAATCGAGGCGCTCGTCTCGATGATTAATCCAGGACGCGCACCCAAGCGACGAATTAATTTCAATACAGATACAACATCCTTTGGATTTCTTAATGACCGCTCGTGAATCGCGATCGCGTTACACCCGGCCTCCACATACTGTTCAATGTAGGATGGTCCACCGTCGATAGGCTCATGCGGATTTTCAACCATCAAATGCGCGTGCAAGATCGCATTTGGGAACTTACTGCGGATAATTTTGGACTTTTCAACACCAGAGAACTTACGAGTGATAAATTTTCCATCGCCAGCGTCTATGTGGAAATATCTGATACCGCTATTCCATAGAGTATTCAGTAATTCGCCCTGCATATTTTCAATTGAAACTTCGATCATTGACGCCGCAAACTGCAGCTTTTCACGTGAATCACCATGCTTTTCTTTGATTTGGTTAGAATGTGCTTTTAACCAAATCGCCACTTCATTAACAATCACATCAACATGCTCTGGTGAATAATTAAATTCAGAGTACCTGAAGTAATTTTCGTCCATTGGAGATAATTTCGGACTGTTAATAGTATCCATAATTTCTGATGTTTTATTTACTAATGCCGCGTGAACTCGTTGAATTTCAGGGGTTTGTAATGCATCAAATTCCGCACGTAGCAATGGTACTGTTTTCTTTGGATCAAGACCAAATTCTTTACTCTTTTTATAAACGTTTTCTGGCATGTTCTTTAGGAGAACTTCTAAAAGGTCGCCAGCTACATTGATTTTATGACAACCAGCTGTAGCGCGAGCTAAAACATCACGATGACTTTTTGTAGTACCGTGTAATACCGGACTTACAAAATTTTCTGACTTTAAACCTTCGCGCCATTCACGTGAGATTTCCACTTGAGGAATATCTTTATCTTCCCCGTGATGAGTCGTCCCTAAATTTCCAATAAACAACATAGGACGAGCCAAGAACGCCTCGAGGCCCTTCTTTTTAAACTCGCGCTGTAGTGCACGGGTAAATAATCTTAGATCTTCCACAGTCGGATAATGAACCTTATTAGATTCACCAATATAACTTAGCTCACCGGCACAAATCTCGCGATCCATAAGGTATGTTGTTTCAGGATCTGCCACTAAACTAGCGGCATAAGCAGCGATAGTTGAATAAGCCTCTTCTAAGTCTTTACGTTCTAAAGATTTTGTTTTGAATAAAGCCGAGCCATCTAGGACGGCATGAGTAACGTCTTTCGTAGCCGCGGCTTTCATTAAAAAATCTTTCGCACGACCGCGAGGTTTATCATTTTCAGCATTTACATGATCTAACCCAATACCGAAAAGTGGCGGTGGCCCTTTATGGGTAAGAACATAATCTCTAGCCGCTTTCTTGCATGCCTTAATTAAATCAACGGGACCGTCTTTTGGTTTTAAGTAGCCATATGCTTCCGCTGTCTGGTGGCCAATGGCATTTAGAGATGACTGCAGAACAACAGGACGACGTTTATCAGCCGCCGCAGCGATGTGAGCGGACGCATCCAATGAATTTTCGCGAATGTCGTATACGTTCGCACCCAAAACCGCAGAATTTTCTTCTCTAAGCGCTAACCACAAATAAACCTCTCCCAAAATTGTTGGCTCCATAGAAACCAACGAGTTGAGAGTCACTGATTTTTCGTGACCTTGAGGTAAATCTTTCCATAATTTTTCCGTCGGAATAGAAAAGCCAGTCAAGTATTGTTGAATAAATTGGGTCGCACGTTTTCTTAGAATTCTAATTGGCGACGACAACAGCATTTTAAGTTCTTTTAGCGCCTGCTGAGTTTTTGGACCGTCGCCAGATAAGAAGTCCGTAAAAATATATCCATCTTTCAATCTTAGATGTTGGCAATTTTTCGCCATGAACTCGCGAGCTTGTTTTCTTTCGGAAATAACGATTTTGTCATAGGCCGCTTGAGATTCAGCAAACAGCTCAGTGAGCTCAACCGGCGTTTCCCAAGATGCTTTAAATTTCTTAAATTTCTGATTAAGTTCTTTATTAGAATGTCTTAAGGCTATGATGTAATTGCCAACACGACAATTTGAAACTCCGCATGCATCCAAAGCCGATTGAAAAAAATTAATCTCTTGAAACAATGAAACACGCTGAATCCAAACGCCACCTTCAGTTAACAAACTTAACAAGGCGCGAGTCGCAGAAATATTTTCAAATTCTTTGCCGATGTATACGGGCTCAATAGTTATGCCTTTAAGGAAAGCCGGCATCGCAAATGCTGTCGGCAACATAACGCGTACATCAGAGCTTGTGCTTTGAGATAGCTCGGGCGTTGTTTCCGTAACTTGATTCATTTTACCATCATCAATTTCACCTAAGTTGCGACGAATGGTAATTTGCTTAAAACCACCCTTCCAAAATAAATTCAGTACTAGGTTTTGATGAGTCACATCAACCAGAATAGAGGCTTCTTGGTGATGAGTTTTATTACTAAAAATCCCTAGTCCTAAAGAGACCGGAAGGCGACGGTAATACACTTCATAAAGCGCGTCCGTATGAGAGATTTTTAAATGATAGTCCTTCATTTCAGAATTGAATGGAGCAACGATACCGTCTGCAACGGATTCCAAATCTGACGACAATTCACCTAAGCTAATTCGCAAATGCTGGCCTACAGTATTATCCCACTTACGAATAGCCCCGATCGCTGAAACTAAACTGTCTTTTAACGGCTGAGTAACTAAAAGAGACTTTGAAAATAGGAAATCTGAGTAATTTATATCCTGTCCAGCTATGTGAACTGGTTTCTCTAGCCAAGTGCTTCCTGCGATCTGGTCCAAAACTTTAGGGGCTTTGTAATCTGTATTATCAATAGCCAGATCCGCATTTAAGCCAAATCTTTGCATGTGGTGTTTGAATGACGGAACATCCACTCTCCAAAAATAATCCGTAGCCTCTTCGGCACCACGATATCCGCTCACGCGTGCGATTTTCCTGTTTAAAAATTCCATTTCACTGCCGATTAAAACGCAGTTCAAATCAATAAGGTCATTAATTTTTGTTCTTAGTGTGTAGTGTCCTTCAAGAATCACCACTAATCCTGGCTTCAAAGTCACTTCATCTGTGCCGGCGGTTTCACCACCAAGCTCACGTGAATATAACTTTTCTAGTTTAACTGCTTGAGGAGTCGAGTTTTTTTCTGTAATAAATTTTTGATTATACAAAGCAACTTTGCGACAAAAATCTTCAACAATTTCCATACGCATATGCAGTTCTGCTTCATATCGAAACGGATCTTCTGTTTTCTTAAGGTTAGCCAGATCTTCAACGCGATTTTTTCTATCCAACAACGCCCAGTCCACTCGGTAGACCCAAGTATCAACTCCTTGCTTTTTCAGTTTGTCTGAAAGCGAGTTTGCTAGCATTGTTTTTCCAGATGCCGTTGGACCATCAATACCAATTAAACGAATCGCATTCGATGTATTTTTTGTGATTTCATTAAGGCGATGAATCAGTTGATCCACGATAGTTTCATTTGTGTATGTAGCCATTTATTTCTCGCTTTTTTTGTCTATAGAAATTTGTAAAATGCCGCTAATCAATAGTCAAAGTGAATAACCTATTCTTTTCCAACTTATCGAAAATTTTAACGAATTTTGATAACCATAAAATGGCGAAGCAAAACGCGAGAAATGCCGCATTGCGTCTTTTAACTAATTCTTGGGAATTTATCGTAGATTGATAACTGCCCAAAATTAACTAAAAAACTTTCCCATATTCTTGCTTCTTTTTTCAACTAAATAGAAGATCGTGGAGGCCGTTGCCATACAAATTATTATTGTAATGGCGGGCACTAACTCGACATAGACCCCCTTCAGATATAGAAAGTAGCACAGCGAATATCCTAGTAAAGCATGGGAAGCATACAACGAATAGGATATATTGGCCAACCAATCCAAAATGCGATTTTTACAGAAAAGCTCCCTGCAGTAAAACGAGAGTGAAAATAGTGATAGTGCTATAAAATAATTAAAAATCATTTTAATAGAAAGTTCAGAAAAATAGATGGATCTATAGAGATTAAATGCAAAGATCATATAAATAACTGAGATAGTCGCAATTAGTTTCCCAAGCGACCTGTTTAAGAAAAACTGTAAGTGAAATATCCAACCGATCAGTAGAAAAGGAATAAATATAAAGACTGATTCAAGTGAATAAACAATTCCAGAATGTCCCTTGTCAAGAAAATACCCAGATTTCCATCTAAACACCTCCGAAGCACATAGAAGAAAAAACGAAATACTTAACAAACTGCGAAAGGAAACATTTTTCGAAAACGCCCAATATATAAAAGCTGAAATAAAATAGAATTTTACCTCAACCTCTAACGTCCACACTAATCCATCAATTTGGGGATAAAAAAACCAATCTCTGACAAAGAAAATATGAGCAAAAAAACTTTTCATCGTCACAAATTGTAAATTTGAGCCTATTAAGTATAAAACAAATATTCCCAAACATAAGCATACCAAGTAAGTGGGAAATAAACGGAAAAATCTGTTTGTAGCAAAAGCTTTGATCGAGTATCGTTTAAGAGAAAATGGGATTACAAATCCACTAATCAAGAAAAAAATCGCTACGCCGAGTTGGCCAAGATTCAAAATTTTAATTTCATTTAGAACCAAAGATATAAATGGGGACGCAGAAATACTATAAGTTTTTATACCAAGTAAATCGACGACAGCTTCTGGATATTGAAAAAAAACACAATAGAAGTGCCAAATCAATACGATCAGGGCGGCAACACCTCTTAACTGGTTAGCAAACACTATTTTATTTTCCCCGGCGCCGTTCATTTTAACGACCTCTTAAACCGTAGAAGAACTTTGTAAACTACCACAAGAACCCATCCCAATAGCGGTATCCTCTTCAGAACTCGTCCATTTCTCTTTAAAAAATCTTTAATCTCTAGATACATCGGTTCGTCAGTGATTTTTCCCGAATCGTATATCTTATAGTGTCGATGATCTGGGCTGGTCTTTGTCGGCTTAATTTTATTATTCTCGCTTATGATGTTCTGCAAATTATTAATTTGATCAACGACAACTGCTTCGTTAAAAAGTACATCTATCACTTCTTTCTGCTTTAGAGCTAACTCGAATGCATAGTCAGCATCGTCCAAACATTTCTTTGCTTTTTGAGCCATATCCTCAAAGCTAGTGCATAATCCATAAGATTGCAAATCTGGTTTATTTACCATTCTTTGCACCTCTGAGCCAACTCCTCCGCGAGCTAAATATAGTGTTGGAATCCCCATAACCATTGCTTCCAATGGAGTATAATGCATATGATGATCCACCTCGCCAACATCAACATACACTCTATATTTAACAAGTTCACCAAAGAGTTCATCCTCGGATGCGGTTTGTCCCATTACATTCTCGTCGCCATTGGCTCCTTTTTTATTTTTTCCATAAACAGAATAGGGTAGGTGGCTAAGAGCTTTTACGAAACGGTCGTAATAATGCTTCAGCTCACGTTCTGCCAAAGAGATAGTTGTGACTACTTTAGGAATCGAACTCTTCCCGACCCACCTTTGGGTAATGTTTTCTGTATTTCTTAAGCATTGAAGCAAAATTGTTTTATCTGTCGGAGCAATTTCCACCGCTTCATATTTCGAAAGGGCCGGCATGCTTGGCAACCAATAATAATTTGGAAACTGCTGCAGGTATCTGTATCGAATTTTATATAGATCACTCTCTTTAGTACGCGACCACCCGTCATTATAGTGACCAAAGTATCGCAAGAGGACTACTCCAGTGTAGCCGCGATACAAAAGGTGCAAGGCCATGGGCACTAACGCCGGTACATACACGGCATCAAACCATACATTAAGAAATTCAATAAACCTTAAATCCAGGTAACCCATTTGATCGTATCGTTCATGGCCAAGTAGATTTATCTCGCGGGCTTTACGAATTACCCAGTCAGGAAGTTCGTTATTCTTAAGCCAGATTTGGTTAGTTGGAGTTGTTAAATCGTTGTAGTCTAAGCCGTGATATTGAAGCATAGTCGCGGGAGCCGTCATGGGAACGAGATCCATCCCTGCTTTCACAAAAAGACGCGCTTCTTCTTGCAATTGGACTTTGTGGATAAAAGCATAAAAAATAGTTTTCTTGCGGGGTAGTTTAGGCTTCGGGCCCGCCTTCAGATAATCTAACTGACTTTGCATTTTTCTATATAGCGCGTTTGCTTGGACGACCGAAATATCAAAACTAAAGGTTTTATCTAAAAGAATTTTTTGGCGTCGACTCAAGTCATTTAGTTTTCCAAAGTCGTCCCGTAACTCTTTTGCTTTTCCAACAATTTCTTCCCAGGAATCGCACATACCCAAATTTTTCAGCTCGGAAAACGGAATACCAGAGCGCTCGATTATATCGTTAGCAAAACCGCTGCTCGATAAAAATAATGTAGGAATACCCATCAAAATGGATTCAAAAGGCGAATACTGCGAGTGCTGTTTCGTCTGACCTATATTAATAAATATCCTGAGGCGACTCATCTCTTCTAAAAATTGCTCTCGACTTGTGTTGTAGGATATCACTTTTGGGTCATCGACGTGACTTTTATCATTTTTCCCAAGTACTACGTAATCAAAATCATTGAATACTTTTTTAAAATCTTGGTAGTGCTGCGTCCAAGTATCCTCGACGCCGATATAGCTAATAATAGTACCGATCGTTTTATCGCTTTTATCTTGCTTCCATTTAATACCGAAGGTCGATTTTTCGTCTACGTAAGTACTTAGCAGCGTCGCATTCGGACCTAACGTCATTTGATCTTCTGTCGTTAATGTTCCATGCATAATCGGCAAACTAAAATAATGTTCGGCCCTATCCACGAGGTTATGCATCTTGGAAATAGGAAAATCTTTAAAGTACCAATCTAACAATCTAAATTTAGGATTCTGATGACCGTATAATCTAAAGCACGTCAGACCTTTGAACCATGCCAAGACAGCCGCCAGAGCATGAGGAAATGAAGCTAAAATAATCACATCAATATTTTCATTTATAATTTTTATTTCGCTCTCATCGGGATTTCCAACTTCGTGGCGCTCTAAAAACAAAGTCCCATCGGGATTAAAAATTCTATAGATGTCGACACCACGAATTTCTTTTATCTTTTCTTCGGTTAAACTAACATTACTTTTCCAAGACGAGTCTTTTTCATAGGTTGCCAAATCAATTTTAAATTCATCACAAATTCGTTTGGAAGGAAGCATAGGTATAACTTCAAAGCCAGCGGCAGTTAACACCGGAACATCGGAGCTGCGGAGAGTATCATGAAAACAGCAGTATAAAACTCTTAGTTTTCTATCCATTTTTTTCCCAATTTTATAAATATTTATCGCCTAATTTTCGTGTGCGAACTACTTTCGCTGGCACGCCATATACAACAGAATTTTCCGGAACATTTTTATTAACGTAACTATTCGCCCCCACTACACTATGAGGAGCAATTTCGATATTATGTCGGCAAATGGCCCCGATGCTCACCACCGAATGTTCCATGATTCTAACATTTCCACCCAGGACGGCCCCAGGTGCTACGCTCGCGAAATTTTTAAGAATACAATCGTGATCTACGATACTTCCGGTATTAACAATAACGTGGTCTCCAATTTGACAATAAGGATTAATAACGGCCCCAGCCATAACCACCGTGCCTTTTCCCACAGTAGATGATTTAGACACCGTAGCCGCCGGATGAATCAATGTTATAAATGTAAACTTAGCAACACCTTGATGATCCATTATTTCTTGTGCCACTCTAGATCTTTGCGAATTATCGCCCAACGCCACCACGGCGAAATAATCCCCAGCAGGAATATCCAATATATTTTTAAAAATCGGCCTGTTTATGAATTCGGATCTAGTAGCAAATGGATCAACAAAACCGACAAGTGTATATGAATTTAATTCCGCTATATCAGCAACTACTTTGGAGTGACCGCCAGCACCGAATACAACTATATTTTTACTCATATATTTTCCTTATTTTATTATGATCCAATTACCTGAAGACGATAATTTTCCCAATTTTCATCATAGTTAGCATTGATAAACTGCTCTTGTCCCAAGCACGCCTGTTCTCTATTTAGAATCGCATATTTTAGCGAATTTGAAATACTTTGTACAGACTCGGCATTGAAAACAACACTTCTAATGTCCTCGGTACCATTTTTTTGCTGCAATGATTTTGAATCCGCTACGCAAGCCGGGACTCCGTAATAAGATGCTTTGAACCATGAGGCTAAACCATCTTCAAAAGATCGAGATGGTATAACTAAACATTTACTAAATTGAATGCACATTTCAACAGCCAAAGGATGCATCTCTTTAATCCATAACACATCAAACAATAACCCCAGGTCAGCCACTAAATTTCGGCTAGATACATCAAGCTCAGCAGTAAAAATTAACTTACAGTTAATTCTTTTATTCCTTATCAAATCTTCAAAAGCGCGAATAAGATTCTTTACATTATCTTGTCCGCGATCTCTTATCGTACACACTAAATAGGGAATATTGATCAGATTAAGATCTGGATAATAGAAATTCCCGTTTCTATTATACTCCTTCTCTAAGGAACGCTGAATGACAGAATGTGCACTCTCTAATTTTGCCTTAGTTTTTGACGATTTAGACGGAGGCGCATACTTTACAGAATTAGGACGTTTTGAAATTTGTTTTAAAGATTCTGCCATTTGATGACCGCCGACCAATATTGCAGAATACATATTAAAGGACCTTCGAAGTTTAGCGTCATTCAAGGCAGTGGCAGAAATTGCTGATCGACGTTCCCAAAGTTTTACTGGGCATTTTGTTCCAAACCATTCTGTTAGAAACACATCTGGTACAATCAAGCAATCTAACTTCGACCTGTTTACTGAACTCACTAAACGCCGGGGCCAGCTGCGTAAAGACAAATTATCAAAAAAAGAAATCAGACGTTCTAAAGCCCATTTTATTAAAAATAAAAATCTATGCGCGTCGCGAACAATTTCAAAAACTCTAAAAATGCGCCAGTGTAATTTTTTAACTTCCAGCTCAAACTTGCTGTTATCAGGAACCGTACAAAAGTTAATACCGCGTGTATTCTCGTTAAGTTCGTTCAGATAAGATTTAAAATTATCATTTCGATTGGCGAGACCAAAAATGAAAACTTCATCACTTATTTTGTTTTTCTCGTATATCAAATCTCGTAACCAGAAATAGAAATCTTCTGACTCAAGGTTTTCACTATCTTCGCTGGCTATCCAAATTCCAATTCTAGCCATACAGCTTCTTTCTGGGCTTATCTTCTTTCACAGCGCTGATAAAATCCCGACAAAACTCGTTGGCCATATTTTTCCACAAACGCTTCTCTATTTTTTCCATATTTATGGCAGAAAAAAAGTCTCCTGCTTGTGCGGATAATAATGATTTTGCAAGATCCTTTGAATCAAAAGGGTCAAAGAATACCGGCTTAATTCCAAAGAGTTCACAAATATATTCTTGCTGTGGATAACGACTGCTTACAGCTGGAATTCCCAATCGTGCAGCCTCAATAATTGAATACGTTCCATTATCCGCAATTACCGAATGCAAGAGAAAATAACTCTGACTTAGCTCCTCAATATATTTATCGTCCGATACATGACCACGTATTTTTATGCGCGACGACAGTTCAGGGTTTCCTGCAATCATTTCGCGAATCTGTTTTTGGTACGGCAAGTGGGCATCACCTTCTGACGTCCCTTGCCATTTTGGATCAAACGCATCGGTTTGAACGCCCGTAACGACGCAATCCAATTTACCGCCATGCCGATAGTACTCGATTAGCCCATTTAAGGTGTTAATATGATTTTTATGTTGGGTCGTATTCGTCACCCATACAAATTGATTTTTCTTTTCTACGGCAGCAGATGCCGCGCCTAATTTGACCTGCATAAAATCATCATCGACAACAAGCGGAAGCAACGTCCCTTCCGTACAACCCGCAAAAACCTTCAGATCACCTTGAGTCCCGGGTGAAAGTGCGAATGCTTCGTCCGCATTCCTTGTATTACGAATTAGCCTATGAGGCACCGCTTGATAATGGCGTTGATCATTGATATCAAAAATTCCAGGAACATATCTTTGAATGTAGTCAGTTACGATTATACCCGAACGCTTTATCGGTATAAAAATATCAAAAATGCGATCTGTAATGAAAAGCCAGTAATCCAAATCTTTAAAATCGCTAGTTCCACCACTAGGAACCACATACTGATCCATTTTTAAATCAGCGTCTCGGCCCATTTGCTGACACAACTGCCTTGCTTCCAGCTGACTTATTTTTTTCCATCGAAAATCAACGACTTCAATCCCTTCATTTAAAAGATCCTTTAGGTCTTCGTGTAGGGAGTATGCAGAGTTGGGATTTCCGAAAATTACTTTTACAGGAGTGTTTACATTTTTGCTTAACGAATGGTTAAGCATTTTGGCTATATTTTTACCTAATCTTAGGGTCCCACCTGGAAAATGAATAGGTATAAAGACCCCGATTTTCATTCTTACTTTTTTAACCCAGCGTAGAAATCTTTCACTTTAGAGCAGATAAATTGGATATCGGCTGTCGTCAAAGCTGGATAGCTTGGTAAATTCATACCTGCCCAACCTAATTGTTCTGCCACCGGGTGTTTTTCTAATTTTTTGAAATACATCGGCATGGTGTGAACGGGATAAAATGTCGGCCGCGTCTCAATCTGGTTCTTATCTAAAAAATCGCGTAAGCCGTCTCGTAATGACGAATCCTCTAAGCCAACCGTAACCATCCAGAACGAATTCACAGTGTCAGCATCCTGCCATAATACTTTTAAAGGAACTCCTTCCAAGTTACTACGATATGTCTCTGCAATTACGCGCTTTTTCTCGATGATTTGCTTTGCACTTTCTAGCTGCGCTAAACCAATCGCCGCACAGATATTTGTCATACGATAGTTATAACCGATAACATCGTGCCAGTACTGTCTGTTCTTTGCTAATCCCTGCCCCTTAAAGTGTACAAGGCGGTCATAAAGTGTTTGGTCATTCGTTACCACCATACCACCTTCACCAGTTGTGATTGTTTTATTTCCAAAAAAACTAAATGTAGACACATCACCGAATGTACCAACGTGCTTACCCTTGTAGTAAGATCCAAACGCTTCAGCACAGTCTTCAATAAGCAACAAACCTCTTTCTTTGCAGATGGCTTGAAGTTTATCCATATCACACGGATATCCATAAAGATGAACTGCCATTATAGCTTTCGTTTTAGGAGTAACCTTTCGAACGACATCTTCAGGATCCATCTGCCACGTCGATTTCAACGAATCGACAAATACTGGCTTCGCTCCGGTGTAAGCGATCGCATTTACAGAAGCAATATACGTATATGTAGGTACGATAACTTCATCGTCCGGACCAATACCTAGGGCAACTAAAGCTAAGTGAATGGCCACTGTCCCATTGGAAACCGCTGTCGAGTATTTAACCCCGGTAAACTGCGAAAATTGATTTTCGAATTGGGCAAGATATTTCCCTTTAGACGAAATCCAGGTTGTGTCAATACAATCATTTACATATTCTTTTTCTTTACCAGTTAAGTACGGTTGATATACGGGATATTTATACATGAAGCCCCCTAAAATATTAGGTCTATTAGATACTTAGTTAGACTAGAAAATTAGCATTTTAGGAAGGGAATTTGCAAATAAAAAAGATTTTTACTAGCGCTATACACTAAGAAACTGAGATACAAATTGCTCATCAGAAACAGAGTTCTTATAACTAGTTTTAAACTTACCAACTACGTATCCAGGATCATTTTTACGAATAAGCTCGGGGTCTACAACAATTTGCAACTGCTTACCCGATCTTTTGATCATAATCTCTACAATGTTACGCAGACGCCTAGGAGTTCCACTTGATAAGTTTAAAATTTGAAATGGGTTATCGGGTTTACTATTCATCAGCTCCCAAAACTTTTTTGTGAAATCGGTAATTAAACTAAAGTCTCGGACTACATCGATATTGCCAACCTTAATAACTCCACCATCTTCACTTTCTGAGATTTGTTTATACACAGAAGGGAGAAAAAATTTTGTGGATTGTGTTTTATGAGTATGATTAAAGAGTCTTAACACATACACCGCACAATGAGACGTCTCGGTTAAAGCACTTAAAATTTTCTCGGAAAATAATTTGGTACGGCTATACGTATTTTTAGGAGCAACAGGAAATGCTTCGTTTATTTCAATTTTTTCGTCAGAAGAACTCACATCGTATACAAGTGCCGTACTCGTAAAAAACAACTTACCTGTAAAATTAAATTCAGCGATTAATTGCGCTAGAAATAATGTTCCTAACGTGTTTACTTCGTATGCACGTTGAGGATCCGCTTCGCAATCAGCAACATGACTCATGCCCGCAAAGTGAAATATATAGTCCCATTTTTCTTTTTGAAAAGCATTTTTTAGATCTTCGAAACTTTCAATTTTACCGGAGTACTCATGGATCTCTATATCTTTATCTTGCTCACGCAGATAAGAAGATAGGTTAGTTCCAATGAAACCGTTCGCTCCGGTAAAGAAGATTTTTTTCATTACATCTTAAGTTTAATTTTGTTTATGAGTCTTCACAAAATCAATGTCTGAATCAACCATCATTTTTACTAGATCTTTAAAGCTAGTTTTTGGTTCCCACCCTAGTTTTTGCTTAGCTTTCGCATAGTCACCAATTAGCAAATCAACTTCCGCAGGACGCATAAAGCGCTCGTCTAACTTAACGTACTTTTTCCAATCCAAGTCGGCATGCCCAAAAGCTAGTTCAACGAATTCTTTTACGGTGTGTGTTTCGTTCGTTGAAATTACATAATCATCTGGTTGATCTTGCTGTAACATCATCCACATAGCTTCAACGTAATCACCCGCAAAACCCCAGTCACGTTTGGCATCTAAATTACCTAGTCGTAATTCATTCGTTAAACCATGTTTAATCAAAGCAACATGATACGTAATTTTACGAGTCACGAATTCTAAACCGCGACGTGGTGATTCATGATTAAACAAGATACCACTAGATGCATGCATGTTGAACGATTCGCGGTAGTTAATTGTCATCCAGTGACCATATAATTTAGCAACGCCATAGGGAGAACGGGGATAAAACGAAGTATCTTCTTTTTGAGGAACCGCTTGAACTTTACCGAACATTTCACTTGAGCTTGCTTGATAAAAGCGTGCTTTAGGTTTTACTTTTTTTACCGCTTCTAACATCCGAGTGACACCGGTAGCCGTGAACTCAGAAGTTAGAACCGGTTGATTCCATGACGTTTGTACAAAACTTTGCGCACCCAAATTATAAACTTCGTCAGGATTAGATTGCTCAACAGCTTCAATAAGAGACGTTTGATCTAACAAGTCACCTGGCAATAATTCGATATCACCTAGCATGTGGTTAATACGAGACGTAACGCTTGTACTTGAACGTCGAGTAAGACCATAAACTTTATAGCCTTTTTTAAGTAATAATTCCGCTAAGTATGAACCATCTTGACCAGTAATACCTGTAATTAATGCTGACTTCATTTATTTTCCTGTTGTGTACTGTTTAACTTTCCGAAAAAAATATCGGCTGATTCGTCCCATGTCATCCACTTTTTTGGTTTTGGAGGGATATCTTTTTGATTTTTCGATATTAATTGCATTAAAGTTTTTTTATTATCTAGTGGGAAATACAAAGGATACTCTGCCCCAACTTCCCTAAAAACTGGGATTTCGCTACAAAAAACACGTAAACCGCTAGCCATAGCCTCAACTATAGGCAAACCGAAACCTTCTACGTACGAAGCGAAAATCAAGCCCTGTGAGTTCTTGTAAGCAAACAAAAGCTCTTCATCTGACGCATCCGCAAAGAAAAACAGCTTTTTTCCTAACTGAGGATGGTGTTGCATTCTCGCAATAATTTGGTCGCATTTCCAACCGATGCGACCAATTATGACTAGCTTATCTTCGCGGCCTTGCCTCCATAACTCATCAAACACGTCCAAAATATAAGAATGGTTTTTCCGCGGCTCAATAGTCCCAACAACTAACCAGACAGAAGAATCGGAGAATATAGCTTCATAACCTTCGTGCTTCGGAACAGTACCACTTTGCTTAGGTGGCCGGAAGTCTGATCCCAGCAAAAAGTAATCAACACTAAAATCTTTTCTAGAAAGTTCTTTATCTAAGTACTCTTTTAATTCCTGAGCCACTGAATTTGAAATTCCTATAAAATTTCGAACCCGGCATGCTAATTCGGGTAACCGCTTCATAAACAATGGCTGGATTAATTCTTCAACAAAATCGGGATGATTTACCGGAATCAAATCATAAATTAGGGAATAAATCTGTTCTCTAGGTAATTTCGTATTATCAATAGATTTCGCAATATCGTAAGTCCAAAAAGCATCAATTAGGATCAACTTATCATCTTTAGAAAATTGAACTTTCCTGTTTCCTGAAACCCATACCGTTCTAAACACACGAAGTGTTTTAATTACCCAAAACAACTTCTTTAAACACCATTCCACAGAATCAAAAAAGCGAGCCACTCCATCAAACGCAATCCCCTTCGGATTAAATCTCTTCAGCGCTCCCTGCCGAATCCGATCAAACCCCGTCTTAATCCTCTGTCCGATCGAAGCCGTCACCGGCCTCACGTTCAATACAAATGCGCGATCAATTTCATAATAGTGATTATTAAAACTAATCACCGACGATGGTTCGACCCCGTATTTTTCTTTATACAGATGGCTTCTAGAAATGATGTTTCGTACCACGCGCTGGATGCCCGTGTTTAAACCGCTATGATAGGTGAATGTGCAATCAAAATAAACTTTCATTTTTTTACTAAACTGATGGAAAGGTTTGGATCAAGTGGAACACGTCCGCCGAAATAGAAAATACCCATTACGGTCTCAAAAACGTTTCTGAGTGCGTACAATACTTTTTTTACTAATGCTGAACGTTTGCCAACTTTTAAACTGCGGTATGAGTTGCAGAAATGAACGACGTCAAAACCCGTCGCGATACCGACCTGGCGCATGCGTTCTGGCGTTAACACCGTAACATGGGTCATGTCTGCCCACTGCGTTTGCGTGGCAAATGGACTTAAGCCATTTGGAAAACGACAGACGACTTTACCACCCACTTGTAACATTGGGTAAATCGAACGAAATAGATTTAGAATTTCATCCGGGTATAAATGTTCAAGTACATCCAAAATTACAATCGTGTCGAATTTTTTTACTGATGATGACAATTCAGCTAATCGTTGCAGGGGTAAATGATAAACTTCTAAACCTTTTTCTTGGACAGCTTTGACAAAGCTATCGTTAACTTCAACACCGACTACTTTTAGGCCCTGCGTACTGGCCCACTTTAGAAAATGTCCGCTGCCGAAACCGATTTCTAATAATGTGCCTTTCATATCGACATTGTGTTGTCGCATTTCACCGGCATAGAGGTCATGATAGCTCTCGGATAAGGCCTGGTCATCCCAGCCTTTAAAAGCTCCGTATGAAGCATAAATTTGATCTCGAAAATCCATTTTTACCACCCGCATCAGGTATACATACGATAGCTGTCCTTATGCAAATAGTTTTGTTAGTTTTCTTGTGTGCGAAAAGACTCTGCCAAAAATTCTTTATTTTCCCTGTTGTCGCTGCTGTTTCCAGTGTTGCTTGGCCTAATTTTTATACCGCATTTTATCCATGATTTCGGTAAAGAGCGGTTTTCGTTTCTGTCATTGGTTTGGGCCTTGTTCGGCTATTTTAGCTTTCTAGATTTAGGAATCGGCCGCACTCTGACTAAAATCATCGCCCACGAAAAAGCCAAGATCCAAAGCGAACCTTCCTTTTCCTTTATCGTATCGGCCCAGTACATTATTTTCGCGGTCAGTTTTCTGTTCAGTGGTATCGTTTTTTTCTCGGCGGAATCGATTGTGTATCGATTCCTACAAATCAGCCTCGAGCATCAGACTGAATTCATCAGCTCGATCCGTATCGTTGCTTTTGGGATACCGTTTGTAACAATGACGTCATTAAACCGATCGATATTGGAAGGCTTTAACGATTTCGCATCCGCAAATATTCTACAAATTCTGGCTGGGGTATTTCTGTTCGTCACGCCCTACCTTGGCTGGACGTTTCAGCCCACGATGCTTTCTATTTGTATCGCTATTGTCCTGAGCCGCACGATCGTCTATGCCTTGAGTCACTATTTTTATAAGAAAAAACTACCTCACATTGATTGGATGGCGTCCTCGACCGCCACCCATTTTAAAATGTTGATGTCCCACGGGGTATGGATCACTCTATCAAATGTGCTTTCGCCCATCATGTCGAGCTTTGATAAAATATTACTTGGCAATATTACCGTTTTAAAAAATGTCGCATTCTACACAACACCGATGGAAATGGTGTCACGCCTATGGGCCATTCCTAGCGCAGTGACACGCATCTTTTTCCCACAATTTGCAGCGGCCGAAACGGATCAGCACATTCAACTACAGTTTCGTCATGCCGGACAAATTATGGGACTTTTTATTTTCCCGGTGTCGCTAATTATCTTTGCGTTTTCCCAAGAACTGATTTCGATTTGGATTGGTTCTGAATTTTCTGCAGAATCCTATCCGCTGGCACAGTGGATGATCATTGGTATTTTATTTAACGCTTTCAACTGGATCCCGTTCGGTTGGTTGCAAGCGACTAAACATGTGCACTGGACTGTATACACAGTAATTATTGAAGTACCGCTATTTTTAGTCGCTTTCTATTTCTTTACGGAACGTTATGGACTAGTCGGCTCTGCGGCCGTGTGGTCCGGTCGATTGATTTTTGATTACTTCCTAACGTATTTCGTTTGCGTTTGCTTTAGACGAGCCCTGATAAAAGAATTTATTTTTTCATTCCTTTATCTTGCTATTAGCACCACCGTAGTTATCGCCATTTCACTGATTCCAGATTTAAAAATCAAAATTGTATCGACCTTATTAACATTGGTCACGTTCACAACCCTTAACCGAAAATTGATTAAGGAAATGATCGCCCGCTAAATCAGCCGCAAGATAAATTCCTTAGCCGCCTGGGAAACTTGATCGGCTTTGGTCTGCGTTTTTGATTCCACATAACAACGAAATTCCGGTGCATTTCCTGACGGACGGAAATGAATTACCTCACCGGTATTTGACGTAATACGAACACCATCTATAGTATTCACCGAAGTGGTTTGAGCCGAACCACCCAGAATGGCCTGAATCGTTGATTCAGTATTGGCATTTACTTTTTCCAAAATCTTGGCACTGGTTTCAACAGGGCAGTTTTTTACTAATATGCTAGACGTAAATTTCTGCGGAAGTTTCTGAGTTAATTCCGCTGGCGTAATTTTTTCTTTCGCACATAATGCGAGCATAGCAACGATAGGCAGTACTGAATCGCGCGTTGGCAGAGATTGTAATTCTTCCCCATTTTTTAAGATCTTTGATTTTAAAATATACCCTCCGTTAGCCTCAAATCCGGCAACAAGGGGGTGTTTCTTAGCCAATTCGTCTACTGCCGCCACCACAAAGGGCGAGCCGATTTTAGTGAACACCGTTTCTTTTAATTGCTTCAGCTCTGAAATCCCAGAATTGCAGCTGATTGGCAGTGCCACGGCCTCAATTCCCAGATACAAACTAGTGATCATCCCAAGCTTATCACCTTGAATAATTTGCCCCTTATTATCCACTACTAGAGGACGATCTCCATCGCCATCCGTGCTGACCAGCGCATCTGCCTTGTATTCACTCATCCATTTTTGAAACTGCGCCAAAGAATCAACGGCTTCTGTATCCACAGGAATAAACACTTCACTGCGGCCCAGGCGAGTCACCTTGGCTCTTAGCTTTTCTAAAATCGGAGGAATCAAATCTCGGGCTACCGAAGAATGTTCATAAAATAGAACTTTATAGGCACTCAGATCCATACCTTTAAAGAAGCGTGTATAGCGTTCCGTAAACATGGTTTGGCAATCTGCGCTGGCATCCGTAACCGGGGCGTTGCCTTGAGTTTTAAAACTGCCGGCAGTATCAAATAATTCTGCTCTATAGTTTTCGTCTTTTAATTTTAAATACAGATTAAAAATGGCCTGATCGTCGTGCTTTAATGTTTCACCTGTTTCCAAGTAGAACTTAACTCCGTTGCGATCTGCAGGAATATGGCTACCAGTAACCATAACAGCCAAAGCCTGCTTTTCTTGAGAATAAAAAGCTAAACAGGGCGTTGGAATTTGGCCGCATCCTAAAACTGTTTTTTTATGGTTAGAAACTGCTTGGTGAACAGCAACCAGAATTTTGGGACTGCTTTCTCGTAAATCTCGGCCAGTGGCTACTGATGATGAAACTTTCAATGTGTCGGCGTATTTTAAGAATGCAGAAACCAACAAATAGACCTGTTGATCTGTGAATTCAGTAACTAATCCTCTAACGCCGCTGGTTCCAAAACTTAATGCCATACTGATCTCGCTGTTAAATTTGTAATCTGAGTATTCTAAATATTTTATTACCAAGTAGGCAATATTTTATTTGATTTTTGGTTACTCCGACACCAATCTAGGTCCCATGACTGGATTGTTTGACACTAAACCACTAAAGTTCTTTTTCTATGTTTCTTTAGCTTCTCTCACCCCATTTTTCGTTTTCTTTTTTTTCACAACCCCTCTTGCGGATGACATTTTTTATCGTAATTATGGCCAAGACAAAACGACTTGGGAGTTTTTAGTTCACCATTACACGACATGGACGGGTCGGTATTTTTCGAATTGGATGATGGCTGTAAACCCGTTTTCAACTACAAGTGATATCGGCGTATACCCGTTAATGATGATTTCGCTATTTATTGTGTATCTTTTATCACTTTTTTTAATAATTCGAGTGATAGTTAAAAACTTAAATGTGGTATCTAGAAACTATTCCACATCAACGATCGCACTTTTCCTAACAATAATCATAACGGCATTATTTTTTCATAAAATGCCACGTACGACAGATACATTTTATTGGTTTGCAGGAACATCGTCGCATCTTTTGCCGATGTGTTTGATTTTGATTTCTTCGGCGCTGTACCTGCGAGGATTAAATCTGCCTGGTGGTTCTATGCGCCCACTGTCTGTTATCCTAGTGACACTCATTAGCTTCATTGTATCCGGTTCAAACGAAACCCTGGCCCTACAATGGATTTTCACACTGGCCTTTGTGATTTTTTATCAAAAAACTATCAACAAACGCTGGGAAACTGTATTGTTTGCGCCTCTTATGTTTGCTGTGGCTGGATTTATTATTCTTTATTTCGCGCCAGGAAATGCTGTTCGCGCAAAAGAACTTAAAGGTGGACACGACATTCTGTTGTTGCTTGTAAAACCGTGGGGATTAGTTGCTGAAACAACTGTTCGCTATATCAGCTTAAGTCTGCTTGCTGCATTGATTGCCGTATTTCCAAAACTAAAAGACGCGCAGAAAGAACTTTCGGAAAAAGTTAAATCTAAAAATAGTGTTTGGCTTTTAAACCTGTTTGGTTTGGGTTTATTTCTACTTACATTTGTTCCGTCTGTTTGGACTATGGGTGGATTGCCCCCACGCCGCGTTTTAAATAACACGTATTTAGTTTTCTTACTTTATGGAACCTTTTTAATTATTCTTTCGGCACACAAAATAAAGTTTTTAGAGCGTTGGTCGGATCGTTTTTCCGGAAAGAATTTGAATGTGATTTTTGCCGTGTCTTTAATCGCATTTTTCAATAATTTCTACGCTTGGAAAGACCTAGCTAACCTTCCAAAATATACCGAATCCATGTCGAACCGAGACGTCATTGTGTCCTCAGGTCAGGGCAAAGATCTAATTCTCCCCCCCCTAACCTATTTCCCGACCACTTTCTTCTATGAAGATATCACCGTTAAGACAGATGACTACAGAAATATCGTCTTTGCCGAGTTTTACAAATTAAAAAGCGTAGCCTTAAGCAAGGATTATGACAACGTCGACTGACTCTACGAGCTCACAGAAAACTTTGTTAAAGTATTATCAAAGGGAATTCGTCACTTAAACGTAGGTAAAACCAAAGCACACCGATCAACCAGATGTGAGTCACACATTTTCTTTGATTATTATGTCTAACTAGTCGATACTTGCGTCATAATCTATGAGCCACACACTGATCATCATCCCTTGTTACAACGAAGAACTCCGAATTAATCTAGACGCATTCAAAACATATCACGACCGGCTAGAAACTAAAACAATCGATTTTCTTTTCGCAAATGATGGCTCTAGAGACGGTACATCCCAGCTGATTCGTAATTTTATCGCCAAACATGACCTTGGCGCGAATTGGTTTGTATTTGATAACCCACACAACACGGGAAAAGCAGGGGCGATTCGCAACGCCTTTCACTGGTCCAAAAAACATATTCCATCTAAAGTACCAAATTCAAATACCGTAGCTGTTGATTTTCAAAAACGTGCACCGATCGAATCTGATGGTAATGCAGTCCCGACTTTGTACGATTGGTACGGGTACTGGGACGCCGATCTAGCAACGCCACTGTTTGAAATCCACAATATGATCCGTTTTCGCGAGCTTTTTTACCCGCGTAAAGAAGTTATTTTTGGCAGTCGCATTTTACGCCTAGGCAGCCACATCACGCGCAGTCCATTACGTCACTACTTGGGGCGAGCCTTCGCAACGGTGGCCTATCTATTATTAAAAATCAGCAGCTATGACAGCCAATGCGGTGCTAAATTAATGAGCCGCTACATGGCTGAAAAAGCCTTTGGTGAGCCCTTCATCAGCGCCTGGATTTTTGATATCGAAATCATGCTTCGAGTGGGCGAAATCAATATCACGGAATACCCTCTTGTTGAATGGGTGGACGTTCCCGGATCGAAAGTAAAGATCGCGAAAGAAGCTTTCCGTATTATTAAAGAGCTTTTACGAATCAAAGAAAAATATAATCGCTAGGGAATTTTCTTAAAGTCTAGTTGAACATCATTTAAAGGCCCGCAGACTTGCAAGCCTATTTCATCACGATTGATTTACCTATCGGCGCTAGCGAAATTCCCGCCAGCTTCAAATGTTGAAGCGCAAATGGTATCCCGATGATAGTGATTCCTAAAACCAGCGCCCAAAACAAATGAATCAGCGCTAGCCACCAGCCACAGACAACAAACCAAAGAACATTCCCAATAAAGCCAAGTCCTCCGGTCCCAATATCAGCACCGCTGATTTTCTTGCGATCCATCACTTCAGATCCAAACGGCCAAAAATTTAATAATCCAATATTAAAAGCGGCCCTGGCCCAAGGAATCCCAATGATTGAAATCAACATAAACAACGCCGAAGTAAACCACGACAATGCCGTAGTCCACCCACCAAAAAACAACCAAAGAAGATTCATTACAATCGAAGTCAAACTCATCATCCAATCCCAGAAAAAGTCAGCTGCTGACTTTTTGAAACCCGGCGCATTACAAAAACCTAGCAGCTGACTAGATGTTGAAGCCGGCGGCTTCGGAGTCGGCTTTGAAGGTTTTTACTGTGTCTAGGCTGAGTTCCCATGGGTCTTTGTTGAAGCCGCTTAGTTTTTTGATTACGTCTGGAGGTGCTGTGATGATGTGGCAGCCCGCTTGTTCGGCTTCTACGATGTTGAAGACTTCACGAGTCGACGCCCATAGAAGTTCGATTTGATCGCCGTGGGTGCGGCAGAAATCGGCAGCAGCGCCCA